>Ga0210019_1000422_pt1 | contig 53208 bp, 49 predicted proteins | sample CryGeyCG2114_020_2_FD_183969 | JGI IMG/M metagenome (GOLD analysis project Ga0210019, IMG submission 183969) | Groundwater microbial communities from aquifer - Crystal Geyser CG11_big_fil_rev_8/21/14_0.20 (SPAdes) (version 2) | ecosystem: Environmental > Aquatic > Deep subsurface > Groundwater ...
TCTTCTCAGTTGCATTTAAAAGTCCAAGCTTATAACCACACTCCCCGGAAGTGTCTTGGTTATCGAACTCCTGCTGAGGTCTTCTTGAACCAAGTGTTGCACTTCGAATGTGAATCCACATCCCCGCATGCGCGAGGATGACAAAAGAGAAAAGTCTGAGAATGACAATGATTTCTGCCTATTGCCACTTTGCTTCGACAACACTACCCCACCAACACTTCCTTAATACTGCTGATAGCGTTGTCTAAATCTTCTTTGCTGATGACCAATGGTGGTGCAAAGCGAATGGTGTTTTCGTGTGTTTCTTTGGCCAAGATGCCTTTGCCTTTGAGCGCTTCGCAGTAAGGTCTGGCTTTGCAGGTGAGCTCAACGCCAATCATCAAGCCTTTGCCGCGAACGTCTTTGATGATCTTGCTGTCAAGTGAAGCAAGTGCTTGTTTGAAGTATTGGCCAAGTTCTGCGGAACGTTCGGCAAGTTTTTCATCGATGATCACATCAATTGCAGCTCTGGCAACTTCTGCAGCCAGTGGGTTTCCCCCAAACGTTGAACCGTGATTTCCTGGACGGAAAGATTCCATTACTTCGTCATTGGCTAAAATTCCAGACACCGGGTAAACACCACCACCTAAGGCTTTGCCGATGATGACAATGTCTGGTGTGATGCCGTCATATTGATAGCAGAAAAGTTTTCCTGTTCTGCCAAAACCTGTTTGAATTTCATCGCAGATTAAAAGGACGTTGTGTTTGCTGCAAATCTCTCTGCATTTTTTCAAGTAGCCTTCGCTGGGAACGATAACTCCAGCTTCGCCTTGGATGGGTTCCACCAAGAAAGCACAAGTGTTTTCGTCGATGGCTTTTTCGAGTGCAGCTGCATCGTTGTAAGGAATTACTTCAAAGCCGGGAGTGAATGGTCCAAAGTTTTCGCGGCAAAGAGGATCAGTTGAAAAACTAATGATAGTTGTGGTGCGGCCGTGAAAGTTTTCGGAGCAGACAATAATTTTCGCTTTATTTTCGGTGATGCCTTTTTTGCGGTAACCCCAACTGCGCGCAGCTTTGATGGCGGTTTCAACACCTTCAGCTCCGGTGTTCATCAGCAAGGCTTTGTCGAAGCCGGTGAGTTTGGTGAGTTTACGCATGAATGGCCCCATGCGATCATTGTGAAACGCACGGCTGGTAAGGGTGAGCCGGTCAGCTTGATCTTTAAGCGCTTGAATAATTTTGGGATGACGATGACCTTGATTCACTGCCGAATACGCCGAAAGCATATCGAGATAACGATTTCCTTCCACGTCGGTAACCCACGCTCCTTCAGCGCTAGCCACCACAACAGGGATGGGATGATAATTGTGGGCAGAAACTTCATCCACTTCTTGAATATACTCTTTCGCACTTCTTGCCATTGTTCCTCCGGGTTTTGAATTGAAGAGCTAAGGGATATAGAGAAGGACGAACGCAGAGTCAATGCTTGTGTAGAAATGGCGGAAGATGGATTTTGACACCCCTTTTTTATAAGTTCTAGGCTTGTTTTGCTAAGCGTAAGTCTCTTGCTATTTCTGCTATGTCACCGCTAAGAGACCATAAAGATCTCTTTTGACATTCTCCTTCCATTCCCTTTCTTTGGACGGCGGCAATGATTCCTACAAAGGACAAGCGCGCTTGTAACATACCAAATAGCTCAAGGGTTTTATCAGTTTGGTTTTGCTGGAGCAGGAGTGTGCTTCCAGCGAGCAGCATTTGTACTGTCAGAGTATATGCTGGAATGGCGGCCCGATCATAAGGAGACATGCGTGTTAATTTATCATCAAAGTCAAGTATTCTCCCGAAAAGTTGATCATCAGGATAGCACAAAGAATGAAAAAATGCGTGATGTACAGATTGCGTGAGACTTTTCACATCATCAACCATAGTACTGAGAAGCCAAAAACCGTATGCTGCTTTGGAGTATGCTCTTTTTTTCTGTTCACTTGTCTCTTCAGGAAGCGAGAACACAGCTTCTTCAGCGGAGAGTGCTGTTTGAACACTGTGACCAAGATATTGAAGTGCCACTGCAAGCTGCATGAGGCTATCTGCTTGGGGAAGTGGAGCGTTGAGCCATTCGAATACTGCAGCGCTTAAGAAAAAAGCTTGAGCTGCTTTTATGTAGGGGGGAGTTGTTTGTTGATTTTGAGAACGAGGGTGAAGTGCTTGAGTGAGCAACTCTAAACCATATGTATGTAAGGTTGCAGCTTTTTCATGTGGAACGTTGGCGTCAGCAAAGAGAGCATGAGTGTTTGCCATTTCACTTGGAGTGAAAAGATGCAGAGTGTCAGTTGGAGCAAACGCATCAACAGGTGGACGCGCATCCCAGAAAGCTTGTGTGCCCACATCAGCTAAAACTGCATTAAAGCGAGTGGCCGGAGCATGAAGTACGACGGCAGGCATTGCAGCGGTGTTAAGTGTTAAATTCATCGTGAGTTGTTTCTCTTCTTTGTAAACTAAATCATCACATTTCCACCGCAAAAGAACATGGGCTTTATGCCGCTGCGGTTTGTCTTATTGCTGAAGCATGTGGTTTAGATGCGAGATCAGTTAATTTCGCAGCTTTCCTCATAAGCGCGTTGCTTGCTTCTGTATCATTTGCTGTTTCGTATTTCGTTGCTGCAAGTTGATACGTTCTTATTGCTTTTGTGAGCAAGGAATTTCCCTCATCACTGGCCGCGCTGTAGAGTGCGCTGAGCAAAAGGGCATCTGCAGCAAGTTTCGTGGCTTCTGCATCACGACTAAATTGGGCTCTAAAATTTGTGCTAAAAGGAGTCTGCTGAAGATGGGCATCAGCCATTTGTGTTGCAAGTGCTGCAAGCCGAGAAGATTTATCGGCAGGTGTCCCCGAGGCCAATACAAGATGATGGACAGCATGTTGAAGAGCTAAAAAAGAACCATAGTTTGTTACAGTTTTATTTCCTGTAATAGCAAGGTGTTGTTCCCAGTTACTCGCCGCTTTTGCATGAAGTGATTGTTGTACTTTTTCCGGAAGTGAAGGTCTTTTGTGAAGCACGGTTTCAATTACGCTTGCGGCGAAATCATATTTTCCAAGCAGAACAAGTACGCCAGCAAGGCTTTGCATTTGCACGCCGTATTTTTGATATTTTTTTAGCTGAAGATAGAGCTCTGCAGCGCTGTAATGAAGTTTTGCTGCTTTCCTGGCATATCTCGCTGTGATCCAAGTTCCGTTATAAGCTTCTCGATATCGAATTGCTTGACGTGCATATCTTTTTGCAGCCTTCTCTGGTGTTCCAAAGAGAGGATGGGTGCCAAAAAAACTTCTCATTTCTCCATGAAGTTGATGAGGATCTGCATGAGGGTGAAGCACAGGTGTTTTTGTAAGTGCATGAAAAGCGTCAAGGCTTACTGGATGCATCCAGATGTTTAGCGCCTGTAACCCTTTGGCAGTGGGCAATGCCGCTAAGTGAGCGGTCATGGAACTTGAAGACAATTGAACAACGGGGCGCAACATAAAACTGTACTCCTTTTTAAATGAATCAGGTTTTTCTTAAGCAATCCTACCTTCGGTAGAGAGCTGAAAAAGTTGCTTACATTTTGTGAATGTGCGCGCAAGTAGAAGACTAAGGCCAAAAAGGCAAGCGTTTTCGACAGCTTAATTGATGAAATGCTTCAAAAAAGGGGGGAGATTAAAGAATTTCCAGCTTTTTAGGATATTTGCCTAAAACTTCGCAGCCAGACTGAGTGACGAAAACAAGATCTTCAATGCGTACACCGCCAATGTCTGGATAATATAATCCTGGTTCCACACTCAGCACATTGCCTTTTTTCAAGGTGTAATCAGAAGTGTTGATGCGAGCAGGTTCTTCATGCAGCTCTAGCCCAATGCTGTGGCCGGTTCCGTGGAAGAAGCCTTGCATGCGGCCGTGTTTTTTTTCGGTGCCGTAGCCTTTTACGGTGAAGAGTTTTTGAATATTCTGGTGAATCTGTGTTCCATTTTTTCCCGCTTTTATTTCTTTAATGGCCATTTCTTGAGCTGACTTTACTGTTGTGTAAAGCGCTTGAAGTGCATCGGGTGCTCTGCCTTTGCAAAAAGTGCGCGTGGCGTCGCCGTAAAAGTGAGAGCTGATCGAGCGCGGAAAGACATCAACAATAATGGACTGATGCGCTTTTAAAACGCCGTGTCCAATTTCGTGGGGATCGCAGGCTTGTTTGCCACAAGCTACAATGGCAGGAAAGGGTGATGCGCAGCCAAGTTCCAAAAGTTTTTGTGCAATCTGAGTGCGTAGAAATTCCGAAGTGAGTGCTTTTCCGTTAAAGATTATTTTTCCGTTCGAAATCTTGCTTTGCTTCAAGATATTTTCAGCGTGACGTATCGCTTTAAACACAGCTTGCTGTGATTTCAGAATGTGCTGTTTTTCTTTTTCCGTTTTTTGCACGCGTTCGGGATAAAAAGGTGAGGAGCCAGCTTCAACTTTAAGCTTCAGTTTTCGCAAAGCATCCACCAAAGCAAAAGGTGTTTTAGGATGCATGCTGATGTGCTTGATTTTTCTTTCAGCGAGAATTGCGGCGATAATGTTTGCCACATTTCGTTTTGTGGCGGGAAGTGTTTTTGCAACCTCTGACCATGAATGCACTTTATCAACTTTTGCATTTGCCTTGGCGCGATCAATTTCAAGATCGCTCATGAAAATGATTTTTTGCTTTTTGTCTTCCAAAAAAAGAAAGGCATCATGACAATCAAAGCCGGTAATGTAGAGTAAATCTGCGTTGTGGGAAGAGTCGTAAATAAGTTTGGCGAGAGACATGTGCAGTCTATAACCAGTTTTCAATCGGCGTGCAAAACTTTTCATTTCTTTGTGAAGTGGAGGTTCTGTTCTTGTCTTTTCTTCCAAATTGAAAGAAAGAAGGAGAAAGAAAACTTTTCAAAAAGGAAAAACATGAACAAACGCGGTTTCACCCTTATTGAACTTATCGTGGTGATCACGACGATGGCTATTTTGGCCGTTGTAGCCATGCCACGTTTTATGACCATTGTTCCCGAAGCAAGAGAATCCACAAGAGACGGAGTGGTGGGTGCGGTTCGCTCGGGAGTGAGCATTGCCTATGGAGCGTCACTCGCAGATAATGGATCAAGTGCCAGCTATCCTGCAACGCTTGATGCAGCAGCATTAGGGCCTTGTGTTGGGGAGTGTTTTGATTTTGTGATTCACGATGGTGTGAATGATCAAAAGTGGGAAAAACTTTCGGACACGCGCTATCGTTACGAAGCAGATGAAGTAGATGCTGCTACTTTTGAATACAATCCCAACAGCGGGACGTTTGAACGTATTGAAGAAGAATAATTTTTTCCCCGAAGTGACAACGTACAGGACCTACTTTTTCATCCAGTTTTCAATCAGCGTGCAAAACTTTTCCGGTGCTTCTACAAAAGGGAAGTGTGCGGTGTTTTCCATCAACGTATAGTGCGCATTGGGCAAAAGGCTTGCCAGCTCTTCGGAATATTTTGGAGGTAGTACAAGATCGTGTTCTGCAGCAATGACAAGGCTTTGCTGTGAAATGGTTTCTAGCTTTTTTCGAAGGTCAAAAGTGCTGAGATAATGTTTTTGAATATCTGAATAGACTTCTCCTCCAAACTGAATGTCATTTAAGAGGTCTGTTGCGGTTTGTTCGAAGCCTGGTGAAAAATAAAGAGGAAGAGACTCAAGGCAAAGCTGCTTTAAGTGTTCACTCGTTTTTTCACTTTCGGCAAATTCACGTTGTGCCATCATCACTTTGGGAAAACGGCGAGCATTTTTGGTGCAGTCGCGGATGAAGCCTTGGTGCGCGGCACTGGCTACGATGATGAGGCGCGAAATATCTGTGGGATAAGCAAGTGCATATTCAAGTGCAGCAAATCCGCCAAAGGAATGACCAAGCAAAATACAGTCTTCAAGGTTATTTGCCGTGATGAAAGTTCTGATATCGGCAATGATTTTTTGCATCGTGTGTGGACGTTCAGAAAGATGCAGCGATTTTCCTGATCCGCGAAGATCGAGACCATGCAAACGAAGTGTTTTCGAAAGCGGATGAAGGTAAGGGAAGAAATAACTTCCATCCATTCCCGGCCCACCATGCAAGAGCAGACAAGGTTTTTCTGTTCCTTCGGTGTGAGAATGCATAAGTTGTGAAGCTGTGTTTGTCATAACGTGTTCTACAAAAGTTTTTTGATTCCACGAATAGCTTGCCGAATGTGTGCTTCATTTTCTACAAGGGCGAAACGAACGTGCGAGTCTCCGAAACTTCCAAAACCTATTCCAGGCGAAACGCAAACCTCGGCTTCTTTCATCAGCAATTCGGAAAAAGCCATGGAGCCAAGTTTTGCATAAGCGTCAGGAATTTTTGCCCACACAAACATGGTAGCTTTTGGGCGTTCAATATTCCAACCCGCCTGCGTTAAGCCGTCGCATAAAACGTTACGCCTTTTTTCATAGGTTTCGCAAGCCTCTTGAACACATGTATCAGCTTGCTCCAAAGCGTAGGTTGCAGCAATTTGAATAGGCTGAAACATGCCGTAGTCAAGGTAGCCTTTGATGTGGCGAAGCGCTGCCACCATTTCTTTGTTGCCCACGCAAAACGCCACACGCCAGCCCGGCATAGAATAGCCTTTGGACATTGAGTACAATTCAACGGCTATGTCTTTTGCGCCCGGCACTTCAAGAATGGAGGGGGCGGTGTAGCCATCGAAGCATAAGTCATCATAAGCAAGATCGTGAATGATTTTGATATCGTGTTCTTTGGCAAAGGCAACCACCTCTTCAAAAAAGTGAAGGTCAACTACTTGCGTTGTAGGATTTGAAGGGAAAGAGAGAATCATGAATTTCGGACGGACGCTGCTTTTTTTTATGCTTTGCTTAAGCTCTTCAAGAAAATCGATTCCCGGATCAATATTTACCGGAAGCACGTTGGCTCCAGAAATGATCACCGAATAGGTGTGAATAGGATAGGTAGGGTTAGGAACCACAACGGTATCTTGAGGAGTAGTAATGGCCAAAATTAAATGCGAAAGCCCTTCTTTTGCTCCCAGGGTAACAATAGCTTCTGTTTCGGGATCCAAATCGACGTTGTGTTTTTGTTTATATCGCGCGCAGATGGCTGCTCTTAGTTTTGGAATGCCCCGAGAAAGTGAGTAGCGATGATTGGCTGTCTTCAGCGCCGCTTCTCGGAGCTTCTCTACTATATGGTGTGGAGTGGGGAGGTCGGGGTTTCCCATGCCCAAGTTGATGATGTCTTTTCCTTCTTTTCTCGCCGTTTTCATTTGGTTTGTTACGGTGGCCAAAACATAGGGGGGAAGGGATTTTACGCGTTCAAAGCTCATATATGGTTTTTCTCCTTATTTTGAGGCGGCACTATGGTCTTTTTTTGGTTTTTTGTCGAGCATTTGAGGGTTGAGCCCCCCCAAAAGCCAGAGGTGTCAAAATACAAACGAAAAAAAACATAAGAATAACAAGTATTTAAAGACCATCTTTTGGCACTTCCCTTGCTCCCTTAAAGAGAAATCATTGGGGGACACTATGAAGCTTTATCAGAAAATAATTCTCTTGTTTGTGATCTACACAGCTTGTTTCAGCTTTGGATTCTTCTTGCAGCGACAAGTACCTGAAAACATAAGGAAACAAGTGGAAAATATAATGGCCTGACAAAACTGGACCATCAGATTTGAAAAATAAGTTCCCCAGGATGTATATAAAACCCTGGAGGAGATATGACAAAACGAACACGACGAAACTGGAGTGCGGAGCAAAAGACAAAGATGGTTTTAGAGGTTCTACGTGAGGATCGAACAATAAATGAAATAGCTCAGAGCTATGAAGTTCATCCAAAAATGTTAGGCCAATGGAAGATTGAATTTTTGGAGAATGCGAGTCTAGCCTTTGATCGCAAACGCGGGGTGAATGAGTACAAAGAGGCCTTGCAAACGAGCGAGAAGGAAAAAGATGAGTTGCATCGCCAAATTGGGAAGTTAACAGCCGAGGTCAACTGGGCAAAAAAAAAATCTATCGAAGCTGGACTTACCAGCGAAACGATCTTTGATAATAAAGACTGAAGAGTTGGTGCCGGTTCGTAGGCAATGCGACTTGATGAGCTTGAGCCGCTCCAGTTTTTACTATGAACCAAAGCCGCCAATAAGCGCGCAAGGCTTGAAGATGATGCATCGGATAGACGAGATCATGACAAAATGGGCGACGCATGGTTATCGATCAGTGCGAGACGAACTTGTCGGCGAGGGTTATCAAATTGGCAAAGATCGTGTTTTAAAATACATGCGGATAATGGGTTTGCGGGCGATCTACCCACAACGCGAAACGACGATACGAAAGCAACAACACAAGGTGTATCCTTATCTTTTAAAGGGATTAGATATTGAAAGGCCCAATCAAGTCTGGGCGAGTGATATCACGTATATCCGGATGGTGGGTGGATTTTGTTATTTGGTAGTGGTGATGGATTGGTATAGTCGTTGTGTATTGAGCTGGCGGATTTCGAACAGTTTGCACGACGAGTTTTGTATTTCGGCATTGGAGGAGGCCCTTAGAAAGTATGGCAAGCCTGAAATATTTAATACAGATCAAGGGAGCCAATATACGGGCAAAGGATTTACCGGAGTTTTGAAAGAACATGGCATCCAAATATCGATGGATGGAAAAGGTCGTTGGGCAGACAATGTGATCGTGGAACGTTTTTTTAGGACAGTGAAGTACAATGATATTTTTATCAGAGACTACAAAGAGATTGCTGACGTGAGAGCAGGCATGCACCGCTTCATGCCTGCATACAACAAAGAGCGACGACACACATCTCTTGAAAAACGGACGCCTTGGATGGCTTACAACGGACTGAATTACGATTTGAATCAACCGTTAAAAATTGCGGCGTGATCAAGAAAAAGACCAGACTTTAAACCAAGCGTTGTGCTTGATAAGTTAGTCTGGAGAAGAATAGTGAAAGTGCTACGCTCTCACTATCTTTGGTTAACAATAAAAATATATCTTAGGGAACTAAGGAATTTAAATCTTTGGTCTAGACAGACAAGGCCACTTTAAAAAGGCTTGGGGCGAAGTGTAGATGAAAACATCTTTAGCATGATTCACAATGCAGCCAAAAAGCACAATGTGGAAGCAGCGCTTATAGCGGCTGTAATCCATGCTGAATCTCATTTTAATCCAAAAGCACAATCTGGAGTGGGGGCAAAAGGGCTGATGCAGATCAATGCGCCCACGCAACGTCATCTCGGCATCGTAAACATTTGGGATGCGCGTGAAAATGTAAACGGTGGAGCTAAATACTTGAAAGAATTGCTCAAATCTTTCGATGGCCGTATAGAGCTTGCCCTTGCAGCCTATAATGCAGGGCCTGGAAATGTGCGCAAATATAAAGGCGTGCCGCCTTTTGCCGAAACGCAAGGCTACGTGCGCAAGGTGATGAAGTTATACCACAGCTATAAAAGCTAGGTTTTTCAGCCTATTAGCTAAAAATGATAAAAGAATAAGATCAAGGACTAGGTTTTTGAAGGCTCTTTTGGTATCATAAAAAGAAACAAAAAATCACTGAAACGGGGGCTTCCATGAGCGGCAAAAAAACAAATAATGCATCCATTCTTCGACCATCCTATGCAGCTTTGGGCGATAAAAAATCTTGGGTGAATCCATTCAAAAGTAAAGAAACAGATACCACTCAAGGCAAAGTAAGCTTGAAGGGGATGGGACTCATGGTAGGGATGAAAATTAAGTTCTAAATGTCGCGCTCCATAAATTTCCTGATACGGCGTCACTGCTCCTCAAGCATCCTCGACGTACAACACACACAGTACGCCTCCGGTGCTTTCGTCACACTTCCTTGTCTCAGAAAATTTCTGGAGCGCTCTCTGAGCTGTCCAGTGCTTTTTCAAAAAAAACCTCAGTTTGAACTGAGGCTTTTTTTATTGAGGATGAAAATGTTGTTACATGTTCCCGACAATAGCATCTCCAAACGCTGAACAGGAAAGTTTTGTGGCGCCTTCCATTTGACGCTCCAGATCGTAGGTGACTTTCTTTTGAGAAATAGTTTTTTCAAGTGCAGAAATGACAAGATCTGCTGCTTCTTGCCATCCCAAATATTCCAGCATCATGTTTCCTGACAACAAAAGAGAAGATGGATTTGCGCGATCATGGCCAGCATGCTTTGGAGCTGTACCGTGTGTTGCTTCAAACAGCGCCACTTCGTCGCCAATGTTTGCACCTGGCGCAAGACCAAGGCCGCCCACTTGCGCTGCACAAGCATCAGAGAGGTAATCGCCATTTAAGTTTGATGAAGCAAGCACATGATGTTCTTCTGGACGGAGCAGAAGCTCTTGGAACATGGCATCTGCGATGCGATCTTTAATGACCACTTTTCCTTTTGGAGCTTTTCCATCGTGCTTTTCCCACACTTCTTTTTCGGTGATAATGAAATCGGCAAATTTTTCTTTGGCAATTTCGTAGCCCCATTCGCAGAAAGCACCTTCGGTGAATTTCATAATATTCCCTTTATGAACAAGGGTGACGCTTTCACATTTGTGTTTCACGGCATGAGCAACTGCCATTTCCACGAGGCGTTTGCTGCCAAATGGGCTCATGGGTTTTATGCCAATGCCAGAAAGTTCTCTAATGTTGGCTCCCATTTCGTTTACCAGAAAATTGCGCACTTTTTCAGCTTCTGGGGTTCCACTTTTCCACTCAATGCCAGCGTAAATATCTTCTGTGTTTTCCCTGAAAATAGTAACGTTCAACGCACCAGGGTTTTTTACGGGGCTTGGTACTCCAGAAAAATGGCGAACGGGACGCACGCATGCGTAAAGGTCTAACACTTGGCGCAAGGTTACGTTTAGGCTTCTAATGCCTCCACCAATTGGAGTTGTAAGTGGGCCTTTTATGGCAACATGGTGTTTTTTGATGGCGTCGAAAGTGGCTTGGGGAAGCCATTCTCCGCAAGCCTTTTGAGCACGTTCTCCGGCAAAAATTTCTTTCCAGACAATTTTTTTCTCGCCGTTGTAAGCTTTTTTCACAGCAGCATCAAGCACCTTCAGCGTAACAGGTGTAATATCTTCGCCAATGCCATCGCCGGTGATAAAGGGGATAATAGGGTTATTGGGGATGCAAAGTTTTCCGTTGTTATCTTTGGAAATAAGGGTTCCAGTGCTCATACGTTACTCCTTGGTAAGGGTTAGTGCGGCCGTTCATAATCTTCGAGGATAGGCTTGTCAATTGGATCCGGTGGAGAAAATGAGTTTTTTTCTTCCATTTTTGGAAAAGATAAGGCAGCACTTTGTGCACGATTTCAAAAAACCTAAAAGGCAGGCCAGATCTGTCTTTGCCGCTCTTTAAGGAATAACATGATAAAAAAAATATTTCTTCTTTTGACCCCATTTTTTCTCATTCAATTTTTTTTCTCGCCTTCCGCAGAAGCAAAGCTAAGCCTTGAGCAACGCTTGGCTGATGCAAATGATCTGATTCATTTATTCGAGCAGCGATATGCACCGTTTCCCTGGAAAGAAAATACCCTTGGGCTCTCAGCTGTCACTATGGCCGATAGACTGCTTCAAGAGGCAAGAGATGCAAACTCGGATGAAGATCTCTATGAGGCTTTTATCCATTACATGAGCACCCTTCAAGATGCGCATGTTTCATGGTCACTTCCCAGCACTCGAATTGTGCGGCTTCCGCTGCAAATGGAATATTATCCGCAAAAGCTTTTTATTACTGAGATCAATCGTGATCTGTTGCCAAAAGAGCATTTTCCATTTGAAGAGGGTGATGAAGTGCTTTCAGTGGATGGAGTTCCAGCTTTAGAGGCTTTGGAAAATTTGGAGCGATATGTTCATCTTGGAAATAAACTGGCTACGCTTAAAATTGCAGCTTTGTTTTTGAGTGTTCGCCCGCAGTCAATTTTTCCTTTTCTTTCCGAAAACCCCGTAGAGCTTGAAGTGTATTCTCCACAACGGCGAGCCAAGCAAAAGTTTTTGCTGCCTTGGAAAGTTGAAGGGTATACGCTTGCAGAACAAACCATTCCCTCTCGGGATGATTTTCAGAAGCAAAGTTTTGCACTTGCTTCTTTGCTTCCTGAATCAGCGAATCCTTATCGCAAAGAATCATTTTTTCCCCTTTGGGACAGCTTTGTAGAACGTAAAAAACTTCCATTTCAAACGGGCATTTTTACGCAAGATGGAATGAGCATTGGCTACCTTCGCCTTGATACGTGGAAAATTGAAAGGAGGGATAGGGCTGAAAAAGCTTTGGCTGCTCTTGCTCACGAGCTGCAATATCTTTCTTTACACACCGATGCTTTAGTTTTGGACCAGACCAATAATCCGGGAGGAAACACTTGTTTTGTGGAACGCGCGGCAGGGCTTTTTTTGCAGGAGCCTGCACCCTCAATGTTGTTTTCTTTGCGCGCTACCAGAACTTGGCTTCAGGATTTTGAATCTGATCTTATCAGCCTTGAACAAAGCGATGATAAAGAACTCGATGAGCTCAAAGCATTATTTCGTATTTACACCAAGACGATTAGAGCAGCGCTGAAAGACGGAGCTTTTCTTACCAATGCCATGCCTTTGTGTAATCCCTACGGAGAAATTTTGCCGTACCTCGATAGAGAAACGGGTGAGCAGCTCACTTATAACAAACCGGTTGTCCTTTTGGTGAATGAACTTTCCTGCTCGGGTGGTGATATGTTTCCAGCACTTTTGCAAGATGCCGGCAGAGTGAAAGTATTTGGCGAGAATACCATGGGGTGCGGTGGCAATGTGGTGGAGGAACAGCAATTTGGTTTTTCAGAACTCACGGTTCGTTACACGGCTTCACTTATGGTGCGGCCGAAAGCCGTGCAACTTCCCAGTGGGAACATGGCGCGCTACATTGAAAATGTGGGAGTTATTCCCGACATTCCATATCATCTTGGTGCGGAAGATTATCAGGAAGAATTTAAGTCTTATAAAGATGCGATTGTGGAAGCAGTGAAGCAAGAGCTGAAAAAATAACGAAGTTCTGCTTTTTCGTGAAACTTTTTGTGCACACAAAATGTGGATAAGTGTGTGTATAAAACCCATGTGCTTGGCTTCGAGTGTATACGAAATGCTTCTTTCTCCGGAATGCACAAAAATTAATCAAAATAAAATGATATAAAATAAAAGCTTACGAATTTATAGGTTGTATTTTTTTTAAATTTTCGTTCTCTTCTTTTTATCCGAACTTTTCCACAGAAGTGGGGCAGAATTTTTTTTCACATTTGCAGTCTTTGAAAAGGCTGATAAGAGAACTGAACTATTGAGGCAACGAAAGAGGCGTTATGGGGAATATTCGCGTTCTAGAGAGAAGTGTGATCGAAAGAATTGCCGCTGGTGAAGTGATAGAGCGCCCGGCATCGGTGTTGAAAGAGCTGATTGAAAATGCCTTAGATGCAGCTGCCGATGTGATTACAGTAGAAGTTAGCGAAGGCGGAAAAAAGTGTATCCGTGTTACCGACAATGGTTGCGGCATGGATGCCGAAGATGCAAAGCTTTCAATCATTCGACATGCCACCAGCAAAATCAAGTCTGACAACGATTTGTGGAGCATTGCTTCTTTTGGTTTTCGGGGCGAAGCCTTGGCTGCGGCTAGTGCAGTGTCGAAGTTTAGCATAGAGACGAAACTTGCTTCAGGCAAAAGTGACGGCATCAAAATAGTAGCCATGGGTGGCGAAATAGTTGAGCAAGGACACTTTGGATGTCCCGCGGGAACTAGTGTTGTGGTGGAAGATTTGTTTTATAACGTTCCAGCGCGGCTTAAGTTTTTAAAATCGGATCACATTGAATTCAACCACATTGTCGAAGTGTTTCAGCAGGCAGCTTTATCTCATCCTTCAAAACGTTTTGAACTTCTTCGCGATGGAAAACAGTACATGGTCTTTCCCGTTCGGCCAGATCCCAAAGGCAGAATTGCAGATGTCTTCGGCCAGAAAATAAAAGAAGAAGCTCTCTTTACGGTGGAAGAACATGCCGACGATTACTCACTGCAAGGTTTTGTGGCGCATGAAGATTACTCAAAAGCGCAGGCAAAATATGCTTCACTCTTTGTGAATGGGAGAGCAATAAAAGACAAAAGTTTACTTCATGCCTTTTCATCGGCTTATGGGGAAAGGCTTGCGCATGGACGTTATCCTTTGGGGGTTTTGTTTTTGGAACTTGATCCCAGTTTAGTCGACGTAAATGTGCATCCACAAAAACGCGAAGTAAGATTTTCTGAACCATCACTTGTATATGATTTTATAAAATCAAGCGTTCGGAAAGCGTTGTCATTTAAGCCTCAGGAAGAATTTCAGTTTTCTGCTGCTCATGTTTCTCCTCTCAATACACGTGACGAAACAGAGAGAAGCTATGAAAAGAAAACCGTTGCTCACGTTGAAAAGCGAAATGTGTTTTCGTCTCCAATTTTTTCCCAAAAGGAAAAGGTGTATCCCCTTGCTGAAGCAAATTCGTTTGAGCCCCTTCAACAGCAGATGCATCACGATGCCTCGTTGGAACTTCCACTTCCCGGTGGAAATGTGCTTTCCGATGTGGATGTGCTGGGTCAGTTCGATCGCACGTATGTGATTTGCGAAGCCAGTGGAAGCAGGTTGGTGCTCATCGATCAACACGCCGCGCACGAACGCATCGGCTTCGATCTCTTCAAACAGCAATATGAAGCTTCTCGCATTGAGCAACAACAGCTCCTGTTGCCGGAAACCCTTGAGCTGGGCTTGGAAGAAGCCAGCACACTTTTGGAACACTTGCATCTCTTCCCGCGTTTGGGATTTGAGATCGAACCTTTTGGTGAGCGCAGTTTTGTGATTAAGGCATATCCTTCTTTGCTGAAAGTTTCTTCGCTGCCAAGTTTGCTGGAGCAAATCGTGCATGACTTGTCCCAGTTTGGCCAAAGCGCAGCGCTAGAGCAAAGCCTGGATAGGCTTTTTGCTACTATGGCATGTCATCGTCAAATTCGAGGTGGCGATCAGCTTTCGTCGCTCGAGATGCAAGATTTGCTTCGTCAAATTAAAGAGGGCAACGTGACGCACTGTCCTCATGGCAGGCCCATATTAATTGTATTCGAAAAAAATGAAATTGAACGTCGCTTCAAACGGGTTTAGGAAAACGTGAAAAAACTAGTTCTCTTTTTAGGTGCAACCGCAAGCGGGAAAAGTAGTCTGGCTCATGCTTTGGCGCCTTTCTTTGATGCTGAAATTATTTCAGCAGACTCCCAGCAAGTGTATGAAGGAATGGATATTGGCACGGCGAAACTAACGCAAGCTGAACGCAGCGAAGTTCCTTATCACCTTATCGATCTTCTTCCTCCAGACAAGCCGTTTGATCTTGGCCAGTTTTTGCAACATGCCGAAAAAGCAATAGCTGATATTTGGCAACGGAAAAAAAATGTTTTTGTCGTTGGAGGAACTGGTTTGTATATTCGCTCCCTTTTGTATGGTGTTTCGCCACTGCCTCAACGGGATGAGGTTTTTCGGGAACACTTAGCCAAGCTTCAAGCTGAAAAGGGAAAACAGTTTTTGCATGATGAGCTTTTCGAACAAGATCCCGCGTTTGCAAAAAAAGTGCATCCACATCATTCCAGTCGCATCATGCGCGCACTTGAATTGCTTCACCTCACCGGAAAAAAACCAAGCGACTTGCTTCTTTTAGAGCAAGAGCATGAGCGATATCCATCCTTCAAAATTGGACTGAAACTTGAGCGCGATGTGCTTTACGAAAGAATTAATACACGAGTTGATGAAATGATGAATGCAGGTTTTTTAGAGGAAGTGAAAAATTTGCTTCGCCAGCATTCGCCCCATTTGCAAGCATTTCATGCCGTTGGCTACAAAGAAATGATTGCTCATCTTCAAGGTGAAAAAAGTTTGGACGAAGCTGTTTCTGAGATGAAACAAAATACGCGCAAGTATGCAAAGCGTCAGCTGACGTGGCTTCGAAAAGAAAAAAATGTGCATTGGTATCATCCGAATGAGAAAGAAAAGATTCGCAAAGATCTTGAACTTGCAATCACTCCCTAAAACTTATAGCAGCTGTTTCAACAAGGAGACATTATGAGTGAAATTCGTGAAATCAAAGCCCTTGAAGTTTTAGATTCAAGGGGAAATCCCACGCTTGAAGTTGAAGTGATCACTTCAAAAAGCAAAGGCAGAGCTTCTGTGCCATCGGGTGCTTCTACTGGTATTCACGAAGCTTGCGAACTTCGGGATGGTGATAAAAAACGTTACGGCGGAAAAGGTGTGAGCAAAGCGGTGTCACATGTTAACACGGTGATTGCCGATGCCTTGAAGGGGAAATCAGTTTTTGATCAAACAGCTCACGATAAACTCATGTGCGAAATTGACGGCACGGAAAATAAAGAAAAGCTAGGAGCTAATGCCATTCTTGGAGTTTCATTGGCGCTTGCTCACGCTGCAAGTGAAACAAAGCACATTCCGCTGTATCGCTACATTGCTGAATTAGCGGGCGTTGAGAAACCAAATATATTACCTGTTCCCATGATGAATATCCTCAATGGTGGAGAGCATGCCGATAATAATGTGGACATTCAAGAGTGGATGATCATGCCAGTAGGTGCCAACTCTTTTTCGGAAGCCTTGCGTATGGGCGCTGAAATTTTTCACACCTTAAAAAAAGTGTTGAAGGCAAAAAAGTTTTCAACTTCAGTTGGCGATGAAGGTGGTTTTGCCCCAAACTTAGCTTCCAATCAAGAGGCTGCAGCCCTTGTGGTGCAAGCCGTTGAAGAAGCTGGATACAAAGCTGGCAAAGATGTTGTGTTGGCCATTGATGCAGCGGCCTCTTCATTTTTCAAAGATGGAAAATATCACCTGCAAGCCGAAAATGCGGTGTGGTCAGCTGAACAGCTGTGCACTTGGTATGAAAAGTTGTGTTCAGCATTTCCACTGTTTTCACTTGAAGATGGACTCGCTGAAGATGCGTGGGAAGACTGGAAGCACTTAACGAAAAAACTTGGAAAACGTTGTCAGTTGGTAGGCGATGACCTTTTTGTGACCAACACCAACAGATTGCAAAAGGGAATTCTTGAGAAAGCTGCCAATGCTATTTTGATCAAGCCAAATCAAATTGGAACGCTCACCGAAACTTTAGCCTGCATTCGCATGGCGAAAGAAGCTGGGTTTGCTACCATTATTTCGCATCGCTCTGGTGAAACAGAAGATGCAACCATCGCAGATATTGCTGTGGCAACATCTGCGGGTCAGATAAAAACTGGAAGCCTTTGCCGAACCGATCGCATTGCAAAATACAATCAACTGCTTCGCATAGAAGCCCATTTGGGAACCGCCGCTTGCTACGAAGGCAAAAGCTTGATTCGCACATGAAGACAACGTCCGGCATTCGTTTGACTGAATTTCATCCAGAAGATCTTGATGACGTGATGCAGATTGAGCAAACGCTGTTTACACTTCCTTGGTCCAGACAATCATACGAAGAGCTTTCTAGTCTCGATGCCTTGCACATTGTAGTTGCTAAAAAAGCTGATGATTTGCTTGCCTATATGGTCTTTCAAGAAATTGAAGATGAGATCGAACTCCACAATATTGGCGTTCGTGTGGACAAGCAGCGGCAAGGAATAGGCGCTTTGTTGATGGAAGAGCTTCTTCGCAGGGCAAGGCAACATCAGGTCCAGCATATTTATCTTTTGGTAAGGGCTTCCAACCTTCAAGCCATCCGTTTATACGAAAAATACCACTTTAAAGGCGTGGGATATCGCCGATCTTACTATTCTGATAATCAAGAAGATGCACTTGTGATGCGCCATTCCCTTTTTGAGACGATCTCAAATTGACTTCCGCTCTTTTTTATGCGACAGTGCCGACGGCCTGAAAACATGAATCTTTCATTTCTTTGGAGGGGTGTTTATGTCAACTCAGATTCGGTCTTCTTTTGGAAGCAGTATCACTCTTCGAGAACGCATTGTAGACGCCATCAGAACTTCAATCATAAAAGGGGATATGCGTCCTGGCGAAAGGGTTTCCGAACCTGCGCTTGCCGAACGTTTTGGCATCAGCAGAACGCCTATTCGCGAGGCTTTGAGGCAACTTGGTTCTGAAGGTTTTCTCACCGTCATTCCCAGGCGAGGAGCAAGGGTTTCAACCATTACCGAAAAAGACGTAGTAGAATTTTACGACGTGCGTGCTCTTTTGGAAGGCTATGCTGCAAGGCTAGCTACTCCGCGCATTAGTGCTACAGAGCTTGATCAAATGTTAGCGTGCAACGAAGAGATGGAAAAGTATCATCATGCTGGCGACCTTCAAGGAAATTTGCGCGTTCATCGCGCCTTTCACGAGATTATTAACAAAGCATCAGGAAATGAGCAGTTGCGCTCAATGATTTCCATTTTAGGAAACAAATTTCAGCGTTTCAGCATTCATATTGCATTATCAGGAAAAAATCAGGAAGCCTTTGCACAGCACAGAGATATCGTGCAAGCCATGAGAATTCGTGATGCCGACGCTGCCGAAGCTTTAGTTCGCGCAAACGCTTTGCTTGGAAAAGGATTGATGATTAAAGAGGTGAACGCAGAATCATAAGTGAAAGGAGCGTGTCTTCAAGAACCAACGCCAAAGTGCTCTTCTTCAAACCGCCGTTCTCGTTTTAAACCGCAGTTTTCTTCCCGTTCATATTACTTCTGTAAAACGTGCCTTTATTATGTTGTATGGTGGTATTGCACGCGCCGTTGATGGCAATTATCAAACCTTTGATTTTTTCTCATGGCAGCAATCAGGTGTTTCTTCCGAACTCATTGGCCTGGTGAATAGGTCTGTTGCGGTTCCGCGGGTGATACTACTTCAAACGTTTGACAAACTTCCCATGAGAAATATGAAGTTTTCTCGCAATAATATTTTTCTTCGAGACAACTTTACGTGTCAGTATTGCTATCACACATTTCCCAGGGCCGAGCTCAACTTCGACCACGTCATACCACGTTCGAGGGGAGGAAAAACCAGTTGGGAAAACGTGGTCACCAGCTGTTATGCCTGCAATCACAAAAAAGGAGATTTTCTTCCTTTTGAAGCAGGAATGCCATTGTTGAAGAAGCCTAAAAGGCCAAACGCAGTTCCCTTTTTAACAGGACTCAAAATGCAAAGCCTCTATGAACAGTGGAATCCATTTTTAAGACTGCATTTGTGAATCTAGTGATTCAAAAACGAAATGCAGTGGTACTGATGTTCCAATTCAAAATCTTTTGCGGAAAACTTTGCGGGAGTGCACTTTTGAGGCCTTCATCTCTTTAACAGCCATAAGCAAAACGATGAAGGCCGAAATGTTGGACGATTTTCCCGCGGCGCTTGAGCGGGAAAATTGGAGCGAAGCAAAGTTTTCCGCAAAATATTTCCAACTCAACATCAATTCCCGGAATAACCCTTGATGTCTCTTCTTCGACATCGTAAGCCTGCAGCTTATGAAGCATCAACAAGAAGAAAAAATTCAACTCAAAGTAGATGGGGTGTCGGCCGGAAAACGGCTTGATGTCTTTCTTTCCGAGAAGGTGCAAAATTATTCTCGCTCATCGGTAAAGCGGCTTTTTGAAAAAAAACTTATTTCCTCTCCTCACACTTCAAAGCTAAAGCCCTCCCTTATTGTGGAAGAGGGAATGCTGTTTTCCCTTACGCTTCCGGAACCTGAAACCATAGATGTTATTCCAGAACATATTCACTTGGATGTGCTGTATGAAGATGCTGATATTATTGTGTTGAACAAACAGGCGGGCATTGTGGTTCATCCGGCAAAAGGCAATGCGAAGGGAACGCTGGTTAATGCCTTGCTTGCACACTGCAAAGACCTTTCTGGCATTGGCGGAGAACTCAAACCAGGCATTGTGCATCGCCTCGACAAGGGAACAAGTGGAGTGATGGTTGCAGCCAAAAATGATCTTGCGCATCAATCACTTGCTACGCAATTTTCTTCACGAAGTCTCAGCAAAACCTACTTGGCATTTGTCTATGGAAAGTTCAAAGACGAAAGCGGAAGTTTTTCCACAGCCATTGGGAGATCGCAAAGAGATAGAAAAAAATATTCGCAACATACTTTAAAGCCAAAAGAAGCATTGACCGCATGGAAAGTGCTGGAGCGGTTTTCCTGTGGGGTGACACTTGTAGAGGTTGCGCTTCACACGGGAAGAACACATCAAATTCGAGTGCATTTTTCGGAAGCAGGTTTTCCTTTGGTAGGAGACATTACTTATGGCGGAGAAAAACAAGTGAACCGCATCCAATTAAAGCAGCTTAAACTTTATCTTTCCAAACTTCAGCGGCCGGCGTTGCATTCTTTCAGGATGAATTTTTCTCATCCTCGTACGCACGATGAACTTTCATTTGAGGCACCGTTGCCAAACGATTTGCAAGAGCTTTTAGACGTTTTGAGAAAAAGTGAGCCAACTCTTTCATGAAAAATGAATGCATCTATCAATCAGCTTTGTTGAAAGAAAAAAAAGAAATTGTTCATGGATTTGGTAATGCTGATCTTTTGATTTCTGATAAAACATTTTCTTCATTTTTTATTCCACACACGAAGCAAATTCACTCTGACATTATTGTTTCTCTTGATGAGCAGAAATCAGAAATGTATACGGCAGATGCTTTTGTGAGCACGGAAAAAAATGTTTTATGTTTCGTGAGAACGGCAGATTGTGTTCCCATTTTACTTTATGATTCAAAGCAAAATCATGTGGCAGCTGTTCATGCGGGTTGGAGAGGAACAGAGCAAGAAATTCTGAAGAAAACGGTAATGTATTTGCAAAAAAACTACAAAACCAAACCTCAAGATCTTTTGGCAGTAATTGGTCCGTGCATTTGTAAAACACATTACGAAGTGGGCAGTGAACTTGCGTCGCGTTTTTCTGAAACAGGAACGCATTTAGATTTGGCTCAGATAAATAAACAACAGCTTTTGCATGCAGGCGTTGGCGAAAATAATATTGATGTAGTGCACATATGCACGTTTGAAGATGAGAGGCTTGCTTCCTACAGAAAAAACAAAACGGAAAAAAGGCAAGTGAGCTTTATTGCGCGGCTTCGTTAGATTCGCCATTGGAGAGGCGCTCAAGATTCAGCTTTTCGGCCAAATCGTTATTCAATTCTTCTTCTGTGAATTCAATTGGAGATGATTTTTTAAGCATTTTCTTTTTGGGCTTTGGAATTTTTTCTGCTTTCACTTCTTCTTGTCTTTTTGCTTCATTCGCTTCGGTAAGCGTGTTGAAATCGATTATGTTTGCCTTAGGTAAATCTTCCGCGGCTTTTTCTTCGCTTGTTTCATCTTTGGACACTTTATTTTCAAGGATTGTTTTGAGAGTTTCTTCAACTTTTGTTTGTGGAGTTGCTTCATGCGCTTTTTCAGGCGCAAGCTGTTCTTCCACAGGATCTGCTTCGTTCTTTAAGGGGAGTTGTTTTGGAGATGAAAGAAGAACGGCTCGCATAAAAGTGAGAAGGAGAAGAAAGACAAAAACAGCGAAAAAATTTCTGCCAAAGGTTTTTTTTGGTGCGTTTGGGTACAAGTCTTTATGAGGCAATTTGATTTCGCCTGCTGGAGTTTCTACTTTTTCCACATGAGTGGCTTCGTCGTGCAGATTGTCTTCGTGTTGTTCCATGCAGTTTGCTCCACACTTGGCTTTGGCGCGCAAGTGCGGCCAGTGCTAGCATTGCTGCCATTCATTGTCAAAAGGGCATTGGTGTTTCGTGGTTCGAAATCGTACTTGCATCAACAATGATATTTTCATAGAGTGCCGCACTTTGCATATCAGCCTTTAAATGCATCAGAGAAGGAGTTTAAAGTATGTCTGAAATTTCAGTTCTCATTTTGGCCGCAGGCATGGGAACACGCATGAAATCCAGGTCTTCTAAAGTGATGCATCAGATTGCTGGCAGGCCGATGATTTCATATCCTCTTGATTTCGCAAAAGTTTTGAAATCAAAACGTGTCTTCAGTATTGTTTCTCCTGCTCAAAGTGATGTGAAGGAATACCTCAAAGAAAACAAACATACGTTTGTCATCCAGTCTAAACCTTTGGGAACAGCTCATGCCGTGTTGGCCGCAAAAAAAGCCTTGGAGGGGTTTAAAGGCTATGTGCTCATTTTGAGTGGCGATGTTCCACTTTTAAAACAGGAAACCATTCTCAACTTTGTGAAGCGCGTACAAGAAAAAAAGGCGACATTGGGCCTTATTACCATGCAGCTTCAAGATGCAAAACAATATGGAAGAGTTATCAGAGACCTAGACGCCAGAGTTATCAAGGTGAAAGAGGCAAAAAACGCAACAGAAGCAGAGTTGCAAATTACGGAAGCAAACGCAGGTGTCTATTGTGTGAAAGCAGAATTTCTTTTTAAAAGCCTCAAAAAAATAAAAGCCGATACACTTACGCACGAATATTATCTCCCCGAAATTATTCCTCAGGCAGTGAAAGAAAATCATTCCATTTTTACTTTTGTTTCTTCAGACGAAACAGAATTTTTAGGAGTGAACAATCGTGTCGATTTAGCTTACGCTGAAAAATTGATGAGAAAAAGAATTAACACAACTCACATGTTAAACGGAGTTACGTTTGTTGACCCTGAAAATACTTATGTGGATGCAGATGTAAAAATTGGTGAAGACAGCATCATTTTTCCTGGAGCTCATTTGCAAGGAGCAAGTAGTGTGGGTTCTTCTTGTGTGATTGAACATTCGGTGGTGTTGAAAAATGCAACACTTTCCAATTCAGTTTGTGTGAAGTCAATGAGTTCCATTGAAGAAAGTAAAGTGGCGGAAGGTGCTGTGGTGGGGCCATTTGCACGCATTCGACCTGGAACAAGTATTGGAGAAAAGGTAAAAATTGGAAATTTTGTAGAGATAAAAAAATCTGTTTTGAAAAAAGGCGCTAAAGTTTCTCATCTCACGTATCTTGGTGATAGCGTCATCGGTGCAGATGCAAACATTGGTTGTGGTACCATTACGTGCAATTATGATGGCAATCAAAAACACAAAACCATAATTGGTGACAGGGCTTTTGTTGGCAGCGATGTGCAGTTCATTGCTCCCGTAAGCATTGGGGCTGGCAGTACTATTGGAGCAGGTTCAACCATTACCAAAAATGTTCCGCCAAATGTTTTGGCACTTTCTCGCGCTGAACAAGTTATCATCAAGTCTTGGCAGCCAAAATGGAAACGAAAGAAAAAGAAATAGGATATTTTTATGTGTGGAATTATTGGTTGTGTTGGTGATCAAAATATTTCTCGTGTTATCGTGGAAGGGCTTCGTCGTCTTGAGTATAGAGGATATGACTCTGCGGGCATTGCTATTATTCATGATCAAAAAATTGAACTTCGTCGTGCCATGGGAAAACTTTCACAGCTTGAAACTTTACTACAAGAAAAACCACTCTCGGGCATAATTGGAATCGGCCACACAAGATGGGCCACTCATGGAAAACCTTCCGAAATTAATGCCCATCCGCATAGGTCGGGTGGAATTGTTTTGGTCCACAATGGAATTATTGAAAATTATAATCAGCTTCGCGCAATGCTTATTGAACGCGGCCATATTTTTGAATCTGAAACAGACACTGAAGTAGCGTGCCATCTTATTGATTATTATTTTCAAACGGAAGGCGACATGCTGTTAGCGCTTAGAAAAGCTTTGAGTGACATCAAAGGAAATTATGCCTTTGTAATTATGCACGAAAGTGAACCAGACAGACTCTATCTGGCGAAACACGGCTCACCACTTGTGCTTGGAGCCAATGCACAGATGGGCCTTGTCGCATCTGATATTCCCGCGTTGCTCTCGTATACCAACGAAGTTATTTTTCTCGAAGATCACGATCTTGCTGTTATTGAACAAAAGAAAACCACCATTTATTCGGCTGATGGAAAAGAAGTTTCTCGGCCCACGAAACACATTCCATGGACACCATTCATGGCAGAACGTGGCGGGTACAAACATTTTATGCTCAAAGAAATTCACGAGCAACCGCAAGTGATTGAGGATGCTTTCACCGGAAGGATTAGTCTTTCAGAAGGAAAAGTAACCCTCGATGAGCTTCAAGAAGTGTGTGGCAACAATGAATTTCCTTTTGATGAAATTACCATCGTGGCGTGCGGCACTTCTTATCATGCTGGCGTGATTGGAAAATACCTTATCGAAAGCCTTGCAAAAGTGAGAGTGAGCGTAGAGCTTGCCAGCGAGTTTCGATATCGCGAGCCTGTTTTGAGTGGCCGCACGCTTTTGCTTCCTATTTCTCAGTCCGGTGAAACAGCAGATACTTTGGCTGCGATTAAAAAACTTAAACTTGAGAGCAAGATTACCATCCTAAGCATCTGCAATGTGGTTGGCAGTGCTATCCCACGTTTAAGCGATGCAACACTTTATAACCATGCAGGTCCTGAAATTGGAGTGGCTTCCACAAAAGCTTTTACCACTCAGCTTATTTTGTTGTATTTGCTTGCACTAGATATTTCGTTTCGGCGAAAAACAATGAGCGATGCTGAAATATCACATTCGCTTCAAGAACTGCTCACCGTTCCCAGGGAAATTGATTCCATTTTAATGGATGTGGCACCAAGTATTCAGGAGCTTGCAAAAAAGTATGCTGCTTCTGAACATATTTTTTATTTGGGACGAGGTATTCATTTTCCTTCAGCTTTGGAAGGTGCCTTGAAGCTTAAAGAGATTTCTTACATTCACGCAGAAGGTTATGCCGCAGGAGAATTGAAGCATGGCCCTATAGCCCTTATTGATAAAGGTGTTCCCGTCATCGCCATTTGTTTGCAAGATCAAGTGCATGAAAAAATGCTTTCTAATGTAGAAGAAGTAAAAGCAAGAGGAGCAAAAGTGTTGATGCTTGCTACAGAAGGTGATGTGGCTTCAGCTGCCATGGCTGAAAATAGTCTCTTTCTTCCAGCATCTTCTTGGTGCGTGTCGCCACTTTTTGTTTCTGTTGCATTACAGCTTTTTGCTTATTATGTGGCAGACCACAAAGGTACCGATGTTGACCAACCCAGAAATTTAGCCAAAAGCGTAACCGTTGAATAAGGTTTTCGCGAAATGATATTACTATGTTAAATCACGCACAGAATAAAGCTGTAGAAATTTCCGATGGGCCACTATTGATTTTGGCGGGCCCAGGTTCAGGCAAGACGAAAACGCTTGTACATAGAATCTCGCGGCTCATTTCCGAAAACATTGCCTTTCCGTCTCACATCTTGGCTTTAACGTTTACCAACAAAGCGGCAGCCGAGTTGAGAAAGCGATGTGAAGAACTCATCGGTTTTAAGGCAAGAGAAGTAACTGCGGGGACCTTTCACTCTACCTGTTTAAAACTTTTACGAAAGCATGCAGAGTATCTTGGCTATTCTTCAAACTTTGTTATTTATGACGACTCCGATCAACTTACCTTGCTCAAAGAATGTCTAGCGCAGCTGAACCTCGATCAAAATCGTTTGCCACCACGTTCAGTGTTAGACCGCATTTCCCGAGCGAAGGATGCCTGCCTTTCTCCAGAAGCATTTGAGAAAGAGGGCCTTCAGAATCCATACCTCAGAAAAATTTCACAGATTTACCACTTGTATCAAAAACGTCTTACCGAATTGCAAGCCATGGATTTTGGAGATCTCATTCGTCTCACGGTTTGGCTTTTTGAAACGCAACCAGCACTTTGTGAAGCGTATCAAGAACGGTGGCGTTATCTCTTGGTGGATGAATATCAAGATACCAACAATGCGCAGTACAAATTGCTTCGCTTGCTTTCACAAAAGTATAAAAATATTTGTGTTGTTGGAGATGATGATCAGTCTATTTACAAATGGAGAGGTGCTGATGTTTCCAACATTCTGCGCTTCGAAAAAGATTTTGCTGGCGCGCAAGTGGTAAAATTGGAGCAAAATTATCGTTCAACCGCATCTATCATTGCAGCCGCAGAAGCAGTGGTGTCAAGGAATGCAGGGCGGAAGTCAAAATCACTCTGGACTGAAAATGAACAAGGAAAAAAAGTGGTCATTTCTTCTTTTGCTTCAGATCGTGAAGAAGCAAAAAGTGTAGCGAGGCATATTAAGCAGTATATTCAAGAAGGAAAAAGCTACAAAGAGGTGGCATGTTTTTATCGCACCAATGCTCAATCAAGATCTTTTGAAGAAGCTTTTCGTGAACATGGTATTCCTTATAAAATTTATGGTGGTATGAAGTTTTATGCTCGCGCAGAAGTGAAAGACATTCTTGCCTACTTACGCCTTTTGCAAGATTCTCGTGATGATATCGCCTTCAAGCGCATTCTTAATGTACCCGCGCGTGGAATTGGAAAAACAAGTTTAGAAAAACTGGAGTTGTTTTCACAAGAAAATGCGCTTTCCCTTTTTGATGCGCTTCAGCCGTTTAGTGAAAGTGGTTTCACAAAAGGTGGCCTCACCAAAAAAATACAAGACTTCCATGCTTTGCTTTCTCTGCTTCGGGATGAAGCAAAAAATCTTTCACTGAAGGATCTTGTGCATCAAGTTTTGGAAAAAACAGCATATGTTGAATCGCTTGCAAGTCTTGGCACTATTGAAGCTGAAGCAAAGCTTGAAAATATCAACGAACTTGTAAGTGCTATTGAAGAATTTCGTCCACTTGAAGCTGAAAATGCATTGGCAGAATTTTTAGACCAAGTTGCGCTTGTTTCCGAAGCTGACAAAATTGACGATGACATGGGCGCTGTAACCCTCATGACACTTCACTTAGCGAAGGGCCTTGAATATCCACTAGTTTACTTGGTGGGTATGGAGGAAGGTCTTTTCCCACATGCACGTTCGCTTGATGACCCCGAAGAGTTGGAAGAAGAGCGCCGGCTTTGCTATGTAGGTATGACACGCGCGATGCAAGAGCTGCACTTAACGCACGCGTTTCGTCGTCGCGTGTTTGGAAAAGAAAAATACAGCATTCCTTCTCGTTTTCTTGAAGAGATTCCAGCCGAACTCAGTGAGAGACGAAGTGCAAAAGCGTCAACACCAGCTTCTCGCTTGCGAGACTTAAATCAGCTTTCGCACACAGCTGGCCACTATGCTGTTGTGGAAGAAAGTGCTGTTGATGTCAGCAATGACTTTGATTACGACTTCGATCAAACGCCAAACTATGAGCAGCAAAAACTTTTTCCAAAAGGAAGAAAAGTACAACACCCAAGTTTTGGCTCCGGTATTATTACCCAATCTGAAAAATCAAATGCAGGCCACAAAGTAACCGTGAAATTTCAAAGTGGAATGGTGAAACGCCTCATTGCAGAATTTGCTGGCCTCGTTCCGCTATAACTTCCAACGCGTCACTTGTGGATAGATTTCATCTTCGGTGAACGAATCCTCGGGTGCTGAGGCGTAGACGTTTTTTCCGTAGAGGAGCCGTGAGATAAATTGCGCGATTTCTGAAACGTTGATGAACGGCTGTTGCAAAAAGTGAAAATGGCTATCCGAAAGATGATAGCGCGAAAAATCCGTTTTGTAGCTGGTGGTGAAAATCACTTCGATAGCTGGATTTTTTGCCTTCGCCAAACGCGAGAGTTCGAAGCCGTGCTTATCTTTGAGGTTTACTTCGCTGATAAGAAGATCGTAGCGTTCGTCTTTAAGTAAATGCTGAGCTTCTTCAAAACTACACGTAACATGATGAACGTGTTCACCTGTTTCCTTCAGGCATCGCTCCCAAAATCTCGTTTTCGCTGAATCTTCTTCTACCAGCAATATCTTTTTTTCCTGAACCTTTGGCACATCTACCTCCACCCCTGTTGGCCCCAAGGTGATAGGCTACAAGCCTTATGCCAAGAACTGCTTGAAAGATGTTTCGTAAACGTCTGAATTGTAAGGTGAAAATGAAGTGGAAAAAATCGAGAAGTAGAAAAAGGGGTGAAACTTACCTTTTAAACGAGTAAAAACTACCTCAAATGTGCGCTTTTATTTTTTTCTCATCAGCTTTAAGGCCATGAGTGTGCGTAGGTGTTGAAAGGTGGTATGGGAGATGAAAGGCTTTTGTTTTGACTTTGTTTTTGGTGGAGAGATTTCGATGATCAGTTTTGAATCTTGTTTTGTGTGTTTTGCTTTATGCGTGAAGTGAGATTTTTTTCCTCCAAGCGCAGCTTGAAGCCACGCCGTTTTTTTGGAGCCCCGTAAAACAAAGTGAGTGTACTTCATTTCCTTGGAGAGCTCTTGCAATACCAGCAAACTCAGTGAAGATGCTTTAATTGTTTTTCCTTTGCGGTACAAAAAATCATTTTCAAATCTTGTGTGTGGGAAACTTACAGATTCTTCTAAAAAGAGAGCTTCAAAATCGAGAAGTTTCATGAGATGCGGAAGGTGTTTTTCTTTTTTCTTCGGGAGATGAAAGGGAATAAACGTAAATTTTTTGGGAGAAGTGAAAAATACTTTTTGCGTAAGCTGATGAAAATTATGTGAAGCAGCATTTTTTCTTGAGGCAACTCCAATTAAAGTACCAAGATCAAGTTCACAAGCCATGTTTTTGCCTTGCCTCATCAATGTCTGCAGCAATCTGTTCTTTGAGAGCAGCAGGAGATTCAAATTTGATTTGATCTCGAAGACGTTCGAGAAAATCGATTTGGATAAATTTTCCCAAAATATTTTCGTTGTGTTTCAAAAAATGGGTTTCAATAGAAAACGGCGAACCTGGGAAAGTAGGGTTCCAGCCGACACTTGAAATGCTGGGAGCCTCTTTGAGGTGATAGCTTCTGTGAAGTGGTTTTGTGTTTTCTAAAATGGAAGTGCGCGTAAGATAAACGCCATTTTTTGGAACAAGTTTATTTTCGGTTTCAATATTTGCCGTGTGAGCACCAAGCGAACCGCCCATCCCACGGCCTTTAATGACCGTGCCTTCAATTTGGTAAGGGTGCCCAAGCAATTCATTTGCCCTTGAAATATTTCCAGCGGCCACCAAAGTTCTGATGTGGGAAGAGCTGATGAGTGTTTTGTCTTGAAACTGTGCTTCAACCACAACAAGCTTTATGTTTTGTTCGGTGCACATTCTTTTTAGGCTTTCAATATTTCCTGTGCGGTGTTTTCCGAACGTAAAATCGTATCCCACAATAAGGGTGTTTGGATGAAGTTTATCAAGAATGATTTCACGAAAAAAAGCTTCGGGACTTAATTCTGAAAAGGCTGCATTGAATTTTTCGATAATGAGAAACGAAAGGTGAAACTGAGAAAGAAAATCAATTTTTTGATCTAGAGTTTGAATAAGCACTGGAGCTGCGTCACGAGAAAGAACTTGCGCAGGATGAGGAAAAAAAGTGTAAAGACAAGCGTTTCCTTTTTGTGTCGCAGCGATTTCTAAGGTTTTTTGGAGCAAAATCTGATGCCCACTATGAACGCCATCAAAATTTCCCATGCACACGATGGGAGACAAAACTGAATCTGGAAAAGCTTGAGAGCCGTACACCACTTCCATTAGGAATCACTTCTCCTTATCACGATGGTTTCGCGGCTGACAAGATCGTCGTAGTCACGCGCGCCAATGGTGATTTTGTTGTTTCCTTTTTCCAGGGGAAGAGAAAGTGAAAACGGAAGTTCTTTTGTTAGCTTTTCAGCAGGAAAATAAGCCATCTTTTTTTCTTGAACAAAAACAAAATAATCTTTTATGTTTTTGTCGTCTTTTATCACGCCTTCCAACTGCCACTTTGCTCCCACATTTTTAGAATCAGTATTTTTTTGGGATAAGAAAATTTGCGGTCCACGAAGCTGTTGGCCTGGAGCTGGTGACAGGTGGCCATTTGCGAGGTGGAGGCTAATGGTTTTTTCAAGAGCAACGACATGTTCGGAATCATAGAGGAGAAAATCGAGTTGCACGTCTTTTTCAGTAAATTCTGGTTCGAGATAGAAAACAAAATCAACCGTTTTAGATTCTTTTGGCTTTAAGGTTCCCAACACAGCTCGGCCTTTTTTCAAAAACACTGAATCTCCACTTTCGTTGCTAAGCGTGGCGATGGTGTCTTTTCCAGAGTTTCCTTTTCCGGTATTTTCAACGGAAACTTCGAGGTGAAGAGGTTTTTTGTTACCTAAATTTTTCTGACCCTCTTCTTTAAAGTTGAAGCTAATGCCAAACTCGGGAGTATCCTTAGAACGAATAGGAATGAGGAGCATTTTTTCTTTTTCGGTTTTCATTTCGGTGTGATCGCTCTGAAAGCTAAGGGTCATGGGGAGTTCCTGAGCAGGGACACCATCTGGAATGTCGATGGAAACGCTTTGGCTTTTTGTCTCGCTCGGATTTATTTTTCCAAACACAAATTCACGATTGTTGAGGAGTCCATGTTCCGAAGAACCCAGTGCAATAAAACGGTAGAGAGGAGTTTTGCCTTTGTTGGTCAAGCTTAACTTGAGTGTAGCTTTTTCGCCACCTGTGAGAGAGGCGACTTTCTTTTCATTTTGAAGCAATTCGTAAGAGGTGATGATATTTAATGTCGAAGTTTTCTCAGCTCCATTTTTTTTCTGACTCCAATCGATATCAAGTTCAGCAAGTTTTTTTGCTATTTCGGCAGTGTTTTTTTGAAGCGTTTCTTGGATAAAAGGCTTTGCATTTACCAAGCTTTTTGGCCTCACAAATGCGCCAGCTCTCAAGAGAAAATCGCGAGAAAAAGTTGCTGCAAAATCATCATCCAGATTTATTTTATTTGAATATGCTTTTTCGCTTAGTTCTTCTTCATCAAGATCTTCATCTTTTGTAATCATGGGAATTGTGTAGAGCGGTTTTTCGAGAGCGTCGTTTTTTTCTTCCAGATGTTGATCGAGTGATTCTTCACCAAAGAACTCATCTTTTACCAAATTCATATTCTTTTTGCTGATGATAGTGGGCACAAGTTCAATATCAGGGATGAGTCCACGGAGCTGAATGGGAAGAGTACCTGCCGCCAAGTATTGAGCAATGGTGAGTTTTAGCGCTTCGTCTTCACCAAAGTTGAAGACCGTTTGTACCGAACCTTTTCCAAAGGTTCTTTCGCCCACCACGACAGCGCGGTTATTTGCCTTGAGTGCACCCGAAACAATTTCGGCAGCCGAAGCAGAGCCTTCATTGACAATAACCACAAGAGGATAAGGTGGCTCGGTGCCAACTGCTTGTGCTTGGTTTTCTTCCAACAGTTTACCCCTTGCTGCTACAGTTGAGACAATGGTGCCAGAAGAAAGAAAGAGGTCGCACATTTCAATGGCCTGCTGCAAAAGTCCGCCAGGATTATTGCGAAGGTCCAAAATAAGGCCTTCAAAGTGAGTGCTTTTTTTCTGAAAATCTTTCAGGGCAAGTTTGAGATCGTGTGTGGTGTTTTCTTGAAAGCTTTTTACCTTGATGTAGCCAATGTCCTTATCTTGGACCGAAAGCAGGCTAGACTGAATGCTGTCAATTTTAATGAGCTCGCGTTTCAGTATTTTTGCAAATGTTTGAGCTTTGTTTTTTCGCATAAGCAGCAAACTTACTTTGCTGCCAATTCTTCCACGCAATCTGTTCACGGCGTCGGTGAGTGACATATTAATAGTGGAGACGCCATCAATTTCGTGAATGCTATCGCCAGATTTTATGCCAGCGCGAAAGGCAGGGCTGCCTTCAAGCGGTGAGATGACAGTAAGATTTCCATCTCTGATGCCGATAACAAAACCAAGTCCACCAAATTCGCCTTTTGTGCCAACACGGAATTCCTTAAAAATTTTGGGCGTCAAAAACGAGCTGTGAGGATCAAGTGGCTCCAGCATTCCGTTGAGCATTACATAGAGGATGTCACTTTTTTCGAGTTTTCCATCATAATTGACCGCAACAAAAAGATAGATGTCGTCTAAAACTTTTGCCAAATGGCTCAGGTCTTTGATGGCCTCTGATTTTGAAAAACTTTTCTTTGCCATTCCCACATTTACATCCAGAGATTTGCCATTTGTTTTTACGAGCACTTCGGGAATGTAGAGTTCAAGTTTTTCAAGCGATTTTTCAAGCATGTGTTCGGCTTTTACTCGGTCCGAATCCACATAATGCAGCTCAATGGCCTTTGCGGTGTTAAAAAAGAGGGCGTGTGAGGACGTTTTGCTGGCGTTTCCCTTCAGCGGAAAAAGAAGAGCGTAGAAGACCCCTAAAAAAAGCAGCAAAAAGGAGAGTGAACGGAAGCCGAAAAACGATTTTTTATATGATTTCATAGTCGAGGGATGATAGTCGTCAATGCACTGGAATTCAAGACCTTTTCAGCGGCTTCCTTCAAACTTCATTTTTTTCTTTTCAATTTCATTTTGGATACATGATATGTTTCAAGTTCTTGGAGCCAAAAAGATAATCTTTTCTTGAAGAAAATCTTGTAACTACCTTAAAATATTGTTATAATATCCTCACTACAAACCGGGGGATTTCACTTGCTACAATTTTTCACAAGCTCTTCTTCGCTAGGAATGTTTTGGGTGCTTGGTGCGGTGAGTTTGCTTGGGCTTGTGATTTTTGTTCTAAAAATGATTCTCAACTGGTCTTCTGTCTCACGTTTTTTCCAACGGTTTTTTCACCAGCAAGCAAAACTCGATGTTTCTTCCACCGTAAAAGATTTACTTACCAGATTGAGTGAACTTTCAGACCCTCGAGACGTGTATTCCTTCATGGTGAATTACGCCACCGAAACCTTGGGAGTTTTGGGCTGTTCACTTTTGCTCTGTGATGAAAAGGGTGCGTGGTACATCAAAACGCAGCACAACTTAAAACCGTTGCAGTTTAACTTAGATGATATCCGTAATTTTGTTTCATTGATTAGCAAGAGGAAAAATTTGCTTACCAAAAAAGAGCTGATGACGGATGATGATTGGCGTGCCTGTCGTTGCGAGGCGCTTCGATATTTTGTGCAGCTTTCGTGTGAAGCATGCTTACCCCTTTATTCGCAGAAAAAAGTAATCGCGTTGTTAAATTTTGACTCGCCTCTTTCAGGAGAATTTACTGCAGAATGGTATGAGCTTATGCAAGTGATTGCGGTTCAATTTTCTCAATCACTGCAAAATACTTTTCTCTACGAAAAACTTGCTCGGCAAAATCAAGCTTTGAAGCAGGCCAATATTTTGAAAAATCAATTGCTCTCCAATGTTTCTCATGAACTTCGTACTCCACTCAATGCCATTATTGGTTTGTCCGAGATGATGATAGACGGAGCTGATGGCGAAATGACAGAAGAGCAAATTGCACATCTCTCGCTTATTCGCCAGTCGGGCATAAGGCTTTCGGACACGTTGAATGCGCTCTTCAATCTTTCGAAGCTTGAATCACATCAGCTAACCCTTGATATTCATCGTCTCGATTTGCATCAAATTGTTTCCGAAGTCATGCCCACGCTTTCACTTCGAAAGGGAATTGATCTCAGTATTCACCTCAATCCAAACACGCCAGGTGTCTACGGCGACCAAGAAAAAATTGCTCAAGTGTTTAAGCATCTCTTGGATAACGCGATGAAGTTCACCAAGCGAGGCTCTGTTTCGGTGGATGCGGCAAAGATTGGTGAGATGTTGCGCATTTCGGTAAAAGATACTGGGGTGGGCATTCCTCCAGAAAAAAGAAAAAAAATATTCGATGGTTTTGTGCAAGGTGATGGCAGTGAAACACGAGAATTTGCAGGCCTTGGTTTGGGGCTTACCATCACCAAAAAGATTGTGGAGTTACACGGTGGAAGACTTTGGGTTTCAAGCAAAGCAAACCGAGGTAGTGAATTTTCGTTTACCCTCCCGCTAAAGCCTGTAGGAGTAAGGCATCCCGAGCTTAGTGCCTAAGCTATCTATCTCTTGCGTTCCTCATTTTCTCTTGATACAAAACGCGCTCTATAAGCAGGGAAAAGGGGTTTTTGAATGAGAAGATTGGTGAAGGTATTTTTTTTCATAATGATATTGGGTTCTTTTTCTTTTTTTACTGTTGTTGTTCACGCTGAAAATAATTTGCCAGCTGCAGATATGGTTTCAGCTCCACCAGTTTTGGTGCTGAGCCTAGAAAAATCACTTGAACGCGCACTAGAAAATTATCCAAAACTGAGAGGTGCAAGCGCTGGTATCGATGCTGCAAAATTTCAGCGCGAAGAGGCTAACGCACTTTTTTGGCCAAAATTAGAATACAAATATAGAGCAGCTCCAGTTCCCAGTGATGTCAGCAATGCGCTGGGTTCTTTTTTTGATGGCAATATTACCATGTTCAATTCGTTTCATACGAATGTGATTATTCCTCTCACCACCTTTGGGCAGTTAAAAATTGCTCAAGACTTAGCAGATGGTGGAATTGAAGCTGCAAAATACTACAAGCAAAAAGAAGAACTCAATCTGGTGTATGAAGTGAAACGACTTTACTTTGGCTTGCAGTATGCGCACGAAGTGATTCGTCTCATTCAAGATGCTGCAAAAAAAGTGAACGATAAAATTGAAAGTGAAGAAGAAAAAGATACACCCGATATTGCACCAACAGACCTTATTCGCCTAAAGCTGTTTAAGGTTGAGCTGGAAAAGCGTCTTCTTGAAGCCATTGAAAATCAAGCCTTAGCCACTGATGGTTTTCGTTTTTATCTTCAGCTTCCAGACGAGCAAGTTTTTCAACTTTCTACACGAAACTTAAATCCTACTTCAGCCAGACTTGAAGCCTTTGAATCTTATATTGAAAGAGCTGCGCTTCAAACAGAGCCAGATGCCAAGTTGCTGGCCATTGGGGTTGAGACAAAAAAACGACAGCTTAAACTTGAAAAATATAAAAGACTTCCCAAAGCTGGAATTGGTCTTTTTTATGAAGTGGGTGGCACTACTTCAACGGTAACGGGAGTTGCGAACACTGATGATTACAGTAATCCTTTCAACTATCAACGAGGTGGAGTTGGCTTTCAGTTAAGTGGAGATATCGATTTTCACGCGAGCAATGCTAAAATCCAAAAAGCAAAAGCTGAAATGCTCAAGGCAAGTTTTGATCAAATGGAAGCCAAGAAAGGTTTAGAAATTAGGGCGAAAAAGGCATTCCTTTTTGCGAAACGTTCTAAAGAAAATTATCTCGCTGCCGACAAAGCCAAATCTCTTGCGAGGCAGGCGGTTTTCCTGGAAAAAAGCAATCAAGACATAGGAGTAGGAGACCAAGATAAATATGCCGAAGTGTTACAAACTCTGCTTTTAAAACGAGGCGAATACTTGAAGTCGGTGTACGACTACAATTTAGCGCTTGCAGATCTGGAACGAACAGTTGCAGTATCCCTCAAACAGATTCAACAAGGAGAACAATAAACATGAAGGCTTCAAATATTTTTTCATTTCTGGCACTTGTAGTGTGCCTTTTTCTTTTTTCGGCTTCTGGTCATGCAAAGATCACCGCCAAACCTGGTTCTCCCATGCGAGCTATTCAAAGTTTGGATGATCAGCTTTCCTCTTTTAAAAAGGGTGATCATTTAACCGAAGCTGATAAAGCCTATAATAAAAATCTCAAGAAACAAATTATCAACGGTACCTTTGATGTGCGTGAGCTTTCCAAGGTTTCGCTTGCCAGTCATTGGGCTGAACTTTCAGCTAAAGACCAAGAAAAATTTACGCAACTCATGACGGATATTTTGCAAGAGAAGGCTTTGTTTTCAAACGAACACCTTGAAGCAAAGAAAAAAGGTGGAAGCAAATATACCGTTTCTTATGTGAAAGAAAGTTACATTGCCAAAAAGAAAGACCGCGCGCAAGTGTATACCCTCATTAACATTCCGGCCGAGCGTTTAAAAATGCAGCTCAACTATAAACTGAAAAAAGAAGGCACCGAGTGGAAAATTTACGACATCATTGTAGATGAAGCCAGCTTGGTTCAAAATTACAAATACCAATTCAATAAAATTATCAATAAAGATGGATATGGCCATTTGGTAGGCCTCATGGAAAAGAAACTGAAGCAGGTAAAAGAAGAACGAGCTGCGATAGAGTTGCAGCGGACTCAAAAAAAAAGTGACTTCAGGTTCGCCAACGGAAAATAAATGAGCCGAGTTTTTTCCTCAACGTCAAAAGGATTTACGCTTCTAGAAATCCTCGTATCCAGTGCCATTTTGGCTTTCTCGCTTGTGGCACTTGTTTCGCTGCAAGGGAACACACTGCTCACCAGCCGCAGAGCCGAAACGCTTACCATTGCAACTCAACTTGCCGAAGAAAAAATGGGCGAGATTGAAATTGAGCTGCACAAAGATGAAAAAAAAGGCGAGTTTCCAGACGAGAAGTCTGAATCGGGTACGTTTGAAGGCATCTACTCTGACTATAAGTGGAGCTACGAAATAAAGCGCATCGACCTTCCAGCGCCACCTCTTGGAAACGAAGGAAGTATCCAAGCTTTGGTGGGAAAGCAATTAACTGAAGAAATCAAAAAAACCGTGCGGGAGTTGAAGCTGATTGTCTCGTGGCAAGAAAATAATGAAGAACAAACGGTTGATATTGTGACGCACATTGTGAAGTTGTAATGTGATCTTCTAAGCTTGTCATCCTGAACGTAGTGAAGGATCTCCTCAGCAAATGTAGTAGATTCTTCGCTTCGCTCAGAATGACAAGAAGCTGATTGTCAACACGCCCTAAAACAACGAAAATAAAATTCAAAATGAAAAAAAACTACAAAAAAGTAATTGTCATTCTTGCCGATGGTGCAAGGCCAGACGTGATTCAAGAGCTTTCTGCGCTTGGAAAACTTCCTTACATTACCGAACACCTGATTCAGGCTGGTACTGACTTTAAGGCCACCACCACTTTTCCTTCCACAACAGGTCCAGCTTATCTTCCATTTCTCACCGGAAATTTCGCCGGTACGGCAAACATGCCGGGGATAAGATGGTTCGATAAAAAAGCTTTCGCCAAAGGCTTTGGCTGGCCAGATGGTCACAGGAGTTATGTTGGTTTAGAAAGCTACTTCATGGGCAAAGATATCAAGGCGGGAACAGACACCTTGTTTGATCTTATCCCCGAAGCCTACAATATTTTTAATGCGGTGACGCCGCGTTTTGGAAATCGAAATCTCACTAAACTTTCTCGCATTTGGTATTGGTATTACGCGCATCTTACCGACCACTGGACTTTTGCCGACAAAGCAGCGCATGAAAAAACGATGAATGCACTTCGTATTCCCGATTTGCGTTTTTTGTTTGTGGTGTATCCCGGCATTGACGAATATGGCCACTTGGCGGGGCCAAAGCACGAGGCCACTTTAGACAGCTACAAGTTCTTGGATGAATCCATTGGCGAAATTGTAGCGGAGTTGAAGAAAAAAAATGAATGGGATAATACGCAATTGTGGATTGTCTCTGATCATGGACTTTCCAAAACCGATCATCACTTTTGTATTAACACTTTTTTGGAAGAACGAGATTTTCCAACTTTTTATTATCCCCTCATTCACCGAAGATTCAATGCCAGAGCTGCTAGCATGGTTTCTGGAAATGGTATGAGCAATGTTTCATTTCGCAATCACGATGGTTGGCAGCGTATTACCACGCAAGAAGAGCTGAGAAAAATGTCTCCAGATTTACTGAAAGATTTTTTGGCACAAGAGGCAGTTGATATAGTGGCTATCAGAAATAACGAAGGTGGTTTTGATATTCTCAGCAAGCGTGGCGAGGCAAAAGTAAAAGAAGAAGGCGATAAGATTTGCTATCAAGTGGTAAATGCAGATCCTTTCGGCTACGATGCACTTCCACAAAAGATGAGTTTTGCCGAAAGCTTTGAGCGCACCATCGACAGTGAATATCCAGATGCTCCGCTGCAACTAGCGCAATTACTGCGTTCGCCGAGAGCAGGTGATTTAATTGTGAGTGCAAAGTCTGGCTATGATTTACGTTTAAAGTTTGAACACCCAGAACATCACGGCTCACACGGTTCACTTCACTGGGAGCACATGCGTTGCGTAATGCTCTGCAATACTACCTTTGAACGGAAGCATGCCAGAAGCGCAGATCTTTTCCCCACCGTGCTTGACGCTCTTGATGTAAAGCCAACGCAAAACTGCGATGGTGTGGCGATTATTTAGGCAAAAGATCAAAAAAGTGCCAGGCACTTTCTGGTCAAAAGGAACATCACGACCCTTCTATCAAATACAATCCACCTTCAACTATGGGTTCATTTTTCTTTGGGTCTCTAGAGAGATCTGGATGTGGAAATGCATATAAGCTCCAATGACTGCGCCGCTCCATAAACCATTTTTGTGGAAGAAGATTCATATCACTTTCTCTGGCTGCTTTTAGAAAAGCTAATACGAACTTTTTTTCCTTTGGGGGAAGGCTATGAAAAAATGTTTTGGGAGCTCTTTGCACTTGTGCCAAACCCAAAGAAATGGTGATGGCTAGCGCTAGCACAAAATATGAAGTGGGAAAGCTGGCAATGGCAGTTGTTTTCAAAAGATCTTTACTGCCATAACCCGCAGCAGCACCAACCATTCCGCCGAGAAGGTAGCGATACAGCAATTCTGATTTTGCAGCGAAACAAAATCTTCGATGCACACCTCGAAGAAAAAGATTTGCTCCCACTTCAGAAAGAAGCCCAGCTTGCTCTGCAGCTGCAAGACGTTTGGGAGTTATGTTTGTTGAGTGGAGAAAATCAATAAAACCATCAGTGATACGGGGCATGATGCCGCTCACTTCTCGTATAAGAGCTCGATGCAAAACAGGCTGAAGTGGTCTTGCAACGCGAGTGGCAAAAAAACGCTCAAAGCTTGCTGGGGTATCCATATGCTCTAGCGTGTTGGGAAGGGTAAGCCATCCTGGCTGCCCCATTTTGGCAAAGAGCGATGCAAGTGGATTGAGCCGTTCTGCAAGATCGAAGGGGCGTCTTCCTTGAATGGCTTCGAGCGTCTTGCGTCTAAACGCAAGCGCATCTTTTAGAGTATCACCCACACATAAATGAGGAAGAACCTGAGTGGCATTGAACCGTGGATAGTGAAATGCTTGAACCGCCATCTTCGCTTACGTCCTTTATTTCTTTATTAAAGGTGGGTGTGCATAATGATAAGACACAGCTAAATCAAGCAGAATCTAGCTTTCCGGGGCTTGTGCTTGTTTAAGATAAAGTCCGCCATATACGAGAGGGCCATGGTGAAAAGGAACATAGCCCTGATGAACCTCAGGTGAAATGGAAAGGAGTGGTATGTCTCCTTTAGCCGTTATCTGTAAGGTAGGAATGAGTGCTTGTTGTGGAAAATAACCAGACAGAGTTCCCTCCCCATGGAGTTCCCGTAGTTGAGTAAGTGTTGTGTGAGCTTTGGTTTGTATGCTCCTCACAGGTTCATCAAGCTTGAGATGTTGTGAAAGGAAGTGAGAAAAAACCAGGCGAGGGAGAAAATCGCAACCAAGCAAAGCAGCAAGTGGAGAAAGCAAGTAAAGCCAAGCTGCGCCTTCCGCAATAAAGTTTATACCTGCTGCCATTCCCACAACGCATAGAGATTGAACGGGCTCGAACTTTGGCCTCGCTTGCTCACGTTGAAGATGTGCTAAATGATCAATATGCTGCAAAGTTCCGGTGAGAAACGTCACTGCGCCTGCTAACGTAATAAGCCCCGCTTGGATAGACTGGGCAAGCAGATCAAAGGGGATAGCTATTCTTTTTTGCTGCTTCAAAAAAGTTTCAGCATTGGGATGAAATGCTCCTGCAACACTATCGACTAAAGCTTTGTCAAAGAGAGGCCTTAAAACCCTTGCAACATTATTAGTGAAAAAGTGAGCACGCTCTTCTGGTGATTGACTGTGAAGCAGGTAAAAGTGGTCTTCATTCAGCCAATCTGGCCTCCCCATTTTTTCAAACAAACGAGTGATTGGCTGAGCTCTTGCTTTAAGAGACGTGGGAGAAAGTATTCGCTCACCCGCAAGGTGACTGCGCAAGTGAAGAGCATGACTAAGTGCAATGCCAGGCGTGAAAGCTGTATCTCTGTGAATGAGATTGTGGACGCTGAAGAAGTTGCTCATATTTTTTTAACTAAAAACCAGGCAATAATCTCCCCAAACCAAGTAGAACGCCGATAGCAAAGACTGCCGCCAAACGCAAGCCCAATCTGTATTTGTGGGGATCAAGTTTTTTGTGAAGAGAATATTGGCCAGCTTGTCCAAGGGCAAGCAAGGGAATGGTGCCCAAGGCAAAACTTGCCATGAGTATAGCAGCTTGAAGTGCAGAACTTGCCAGAAGTGAGCTTGCCAGCGCGGCATACAGCAAGCCGCAGGGAAGAAGCGGCGAGAAACTTCCAAGCAGCATTGCCCTTGCTTGAGCGGAAGCAAACAATGGATGCTTCAAAAGCGAAAGTTGCAGACGTGATACAAAGCGCGGCGCTTTCAGCTGAAGGCCAAAAGCGTAAAGGGCAAGGGGAATAACAACAAGCCACTTGAGTGGGAGATGCACAAAAAACTGCTGCAAGCCTTGGCCAAAAACATTCAGCACAGCACCTGCAAGTGCATAGCTTAAGAGGCGTGCAAAATGATAGCTAGCCAAGATGAAGGTGTTTCTGTTTTGCTGTGGCCCAATAAACAAAGCTGATAACGGCCCACACATGCCCAAGCAGTGCAGGCTTCCTCCAAGCCCTAAAAGAAAAAAGGCGAAGAGAGTGAGTGGAATGTTGGTGCTGATGTGGTGGCAGAGTTCGTTCATTTTTCTTCTTTGGCTTCTTTTTTCTTTGCTTACTATGATTTAGATCATAGTTCAAAAGAGAAAAAACTATAGGTTCCCCCAAAATATGCCAGCACCTTGTTTACATTGCTCACAAGCTATCCCTGCCAGGCGAAGTGTCAGCCAGTTTTGTTGTGCTGGCTGTGAAGCGGTGTATACGCTGCTGCACGATGCAGGCTTGCAGCGCTTTTACAAGCTGAAGGATGAAAAAACGTTGCCGCTCGTGCATTATTTTTCCCGGAAGAGAAATTTCGATTGGCTCCAAGAGCAGGATGGTTTCAAAACAGGTTCACTTCACCTTTCGCTTGAAGGCATTCAATGTGCAGCATGTGTGTGGCTGATAAAAGAGCTGGCCAAACAGTTTGCGCATCTTCAGGTGAAAGTTGATAGTTCGTTAGGAGAGCTGCACCTTCGCTTCCTTCCAGAAAAAGTTGATGTGACGGCATTTCTGCTGCGTTTGCAAGAGTTTGGTTATCGCACGGCTCCACTTCAAGAGAGAGAAAGATCTGGAGATCAATCGATCTTGCTTCGTATGGGGATCTGCCTTGCCATAGCGATGAACACGATGTTTCTGACCATCTCATTTTATCTTGGCCTCAACCAAAATGAAGCGTTGTTGTTTTCGCTTTTTTCAAAACTCAACTTTTTTCTTTCGTTTGTTTCCTTTTTTGTGGGCGGAACATATTTTATTTCGCGAGCTTTCTTGGCGCTAAAGCATCGCGTTCTTCACTTCGATTTACCCATTGCGCTTGGTATCGTGGCGGCATTTTCAGGTTCCATCTATGCTTCCTGGCAGCATCACTATTCTGCACTCTATTTTGATACGCTCAATATTTTTATCGCCCTTATGCTGGTGGGCCGATATCTTCAGCATCGTTTTGTGGCAAAAAATCGATCACGCGTTTTGAATGAGCAGTATGACTTTGCAGAAAAAGTGAAAAAGATTGAAGGAACACAATTGTGCGAGGTCAGTGTGAACACGCTTGTTGCAGGCGATCTTCTACTTCTTCAAACGGGAGATGTTTTTCCCGTTCAATGTTCGCTGTGCGGAGAGGAAGCGGTTGAGATAAACAAAAGTTTCAGAACTGGGGAAAGTGAAGCTGTGCTTGTTTCTCCGGGTGAATTGATTGAAGCAGGAAGTATTTTGCTCAGCGCTAAAGCCGCAAAAGTGGCTGCATGTTCAAGCTATGATGCACAGTTTTGGAAAACTTTTTTTAAGCAAGAAAAAGAAGAAGAGCTTTCTGCCCTTTGGCAAGTGGTGAGTAAATACTACGTACTTTTTGTGTTGGTGGCTGCAAGCCTTGGAGGGGTACTGTGGTTTTTTCTTGATGCAGCCCTTATGCTTCCGGTGATGATTTCCATTTTGGTGGTCACTTGTCCTTGCAGCCTTGGCATTGCCATTCCTTTGGCGAGAAGTATTGCCAACCAACGTCTGATTGCGGAAGGTGTTTTCGTTCGTAGAAATGATCTGCTTGAAAACCTTCACAAGGTAAAAAGTGTGGTTTGTGATAAAACGGGCACACTTACGTTGAGTGATTTGTATCTGCTCAATCCGGAAAAACTTGAATCGTTAAGCAGTGAAGACCAGGCTGTGTTGTACCACATGGTTTCAAAAAGTAGGCATCCTGCAAGCAGGGCTTTGTACCATTATCTCTCCCTCAAAAAACTTCCATGGGCAGATAAAGCAGTAGAGGAGCGGGTTGGAGAGGGTATTCTCATTTTTGAAAAAGGGAAAAAATATTTTTTAGGCCGATCACAAGCGCAAACAAATTTTTCATACCAAGTTGATTTTTGTATTGATGACAAGGTTAGGGCCCAATTTCTTTTTGAAGAAGATGTTTTACAAGATGCGGCACAATCATTTTCAGCACTTCAATCACAAGGATACGAAGTTTTTTTACTGAGCGGAGACAAGCAAAATCGAGTTCAGCATATGGCAAGTACTCTGGGCATTTCACAACAACATGCTTTCGGTGAGCAAAAGCCAGAAGAAAAGGCGGCTTTTGTTTCACAACTTGCAGGCACGTACCCACTTTTCTTGGGAGATGGCTTAAACGATAGGCAAGCTTTTGCGAATGCTTTTCTTTCCACAACTCCGTTGGGCGAAAAAACTTTTTTACTGGAGGATTCAGATTTCTTTTTTCTTTCAGGTTCCTTGGCATGGTTGCCAAAAATGTTTGATATTGCGAAACGTTTTTACGCAGTGCTTCGCTTCAATCTTTTTTTCGCGGCGGTTTACAATCTAATAGCAGTAGGGCTGGCCCTTGCAGGGCTTATGAATCCGCTCTTGTGTGCGGTGCTAATGCCTACAAGCTCACTCTTGGTTATTGCCCTTAGTTTTTCTAAGATGAAGAGGAAAATATGAACATCATCGTTTTGCTCTTGTTTATTTCTTTTGTGCTTGTTTTGGGAGCGGTGCTTCTTTTTGTTTACTCAGGCAGAAATCATGATTTAGATCATAGTGATGAACTGTCGCTTATGCCACTAGATGACGAATTATATCAGGGAAAGGAAGAAAATACCCATGAGAGAAACGAAGATAGTTTATAACGACAGTGTAACGCGGTATTTTATTTTTGCCTCCATTCTGTTTGGAATTGTGGGCATGCTTGTTGGCGTGCTTGTTGCGGCTCAGCTGGCGTTTTGGCAAGCCAACTTTGATACATCGTGGTTGAGCTTTGGAAGGCTTCGTCCGTTGCATACCAATGCCGTTATTTTTGCTTTTGTGGGCAACATGCTTTTTGCGGGAATTTATTATTCCACTCAACGCTTACTTAAAACCAGAATGGCCTCCGATCTTTTAAGCAAAATTCATTTTTGGGGATGGCAGCTTATTATTGTAGCAGCCGCAATCACGCTCCCAATGGGCATCACCCAAGGGAAGGAATATGCAGAGCTTGAATGGCCCATTGATATTGCCATTGCTGTAGTGTGGGTTGTTTTCGCCATTAACTTTTTTTGGACCTTCAAAAAACGAAATGAAAAAAATATTTATGTTTCAATTTGGTTTTACATTGCCACGATTATTACCGTCGCGGTGCTTCACATTGTAAACAGTTTAAGTCTTCCCCTCGATTTTTTTAAGTCGTACTCCATTTTTTCTGGAGCTCAAGATGCGTTGGTGCAGTGGTGGTATGGTCACAACGCTGTGGCATTTTTTCTCACTACGCCCATTTTGGGAATTATGTATTACTTCATGCCCAAGGCAGTTGAAAAACCCGTCTACTCTTATCGGCTTTCCATCATTCACTTTTGGGCTTTAGTGTTTTTGTACATTTGGGCCGGGCCGCATCACCTCTTGTACACTGCACTTCCCGACTGGGCTCAAACTTTAGGGATGGTATTTAGCGTTGCTCTTTGGGCTCCAAGCTGGGGTGGTATGATCAACGGTTTGCTCACGCTTAGAGGTGCGTGGGATAAGCTCCGCACCGATCCTGTGGTGAAATTTTTGGCAGCAGGCATCACGTTTTATGGAATGTCCACCTTTGAAGGGCCTATGCTTTCCATCAAGTCCATCAATGCGCTGGCGCATTCTACCGATTGGATTATTGCTCACGTTCATGCTGGAGCGCTTGGTTGGAATGGTTTTATGGCAGCGGGAATGTTTTACTGGCTTATCCCAAGACTCTTCGACACCAAGTTGTATTCGAAAAAGATGGCAGACTTCCATTTTTGGGTGGGGCTCATTGGCATCTTGCTTTACGTTGCCGCCATGTATGCAAGTGGACTTACTCAAGGCTTGATGTGGAGAGCGCTTTCTGCCGATGGAACCTTAACGTATCCAAACTTTTTGGAATCGATTATCGCTTCTCACAATATGTATTATCTTCGCATTGTTGGAGGTTCACTTTTTCTCCTCACTTTTATTCTCATGGCCTACAACCTAGTGCGTACGGCACTTTCCGGACGGGCAGTAGATGGAGTGGTGCATGTCATTGTTGAAGAAAAACAAGAGGAAGTGAGCACAAAGCGTTTGCTGATGAGTCCAACGTTTTGTCTTGTTGTGGTGGGGCTTGCGCTTTTGTTTTTGCTTGCCAGTAAAAGTATTGTGCAATCGTTTTTAGTGCTCTTTGCTTTTGCGGTGTTGATTGTAGCTGCAGTAATTATGGTGAGTAAAAAAATAGACAGGCCAGGCGGAAAATCATGGCATGAGGCTCTTGAAGGGAAACCCTTTCTGTTTGCATCGCTTGTGCTTGTTGCCATTCTCATTGGTGGAGCAGCTGAAATTATTCCGCCACTTATGAGCAAAGATGCTTTATCGTTTCAGCATGCAGCAACGCCTTACACGCCGCTTGAATTGGTGGGCCGTGATATTTATGTGCGCGAAGGGTGCTACAATTGCCATACGCAAATGGTGCGTCCGCTTGTTTCCGAGACAATGCGTTATGGTCCATATTCCGAAGCATGGGAATCGATGTACGATCATCCTTTTCAATGGGGTTCAAAACGCACGGGCCCAGATTTACAACGCGTTGGTGGAAAATATCCAGATCTCTGGCACTACAAGCATCTTGTAGATCCTCGCTCTACATCACAAGGTTCGCTCATGCCTTCGTATGCATTTCTTGAAAAAACTAACGTTGACTTCGATACTCTTTCTCATCGCGTGAAAGTGATGAAGCAACTTGGAGTGCCTTATACTGATGCAGATATTTACCTTGCTCCAATCAATGCAAAAGATCAGGCCAAAAAAATTGCACAAGGCTTAAAAGCGCAAGGGATAAGGACTTCCAGTGAGAGTGAATTGTTGGCGATGATTGCATATCTTCAAAAAATTGGAAAAGATCACAAACAATTCTCGAAGGAGCAACCATGAAACAAGAATTTCTAAAACTACTTGGCATGGAAGGAAGCTCTGTTGCTGTTTTGATTTTGTTTGTCACCCTTTTTGTAGTTGCGATTGTTTTGATCTTTCGCAAAAAAAAGAAAAAGAAATACGAAAAAATTTCCCAACTTCCTCTCCAAGATGATGAAGATAAGGAGTAGCACATGACAAACGACAATCAAAAAGATGTGGTAAAAAAACACTCTTACGATGGCATTCAAGAATACGACAACAAGCTTCCACGTTGGTGGGTAGGCACTTTTATTCTCACCGTCATTTTTGGATTGGGATATTGGTTTTACTATCAAGTATTTGACATTGGAAAATCTCAAGTTGAAGCTTACAACGATGTTCTGGGTATTCAAGCGTCAGAAGCCAAAGAAAAGAGTGCAGAAAGTGAAGTGCTGTTTGATCTTGCGGCGGTAGAAAAAATTCAGGCTGACGCTCATGAAATGGATGAGGCTAAGCAAGTTTTTCAGCAAAATTGTATTGCATGTCATGGCCCTGAAGCGGGTGGTGGCATTGGCCCAAATCTTACCGATGACTATTGGATTCATGGTGCTGGCGTTCAAGATATTTTTGCTGTAATTCAAAATGGCGTTGTTGAAAAAGGAATGTTGGCATGGAAGGGTGTGCTCTCACGTGAAAAAATAGAAGAGCTTGTTGCCTACGTACTATCTTTACGAGGAACACAGCCAAAGGATGCAATAGGGCCGCAGGGGGAACTTGTAATACCAGCAAAATAAAATACTATGGAAAATTCCAATGATCTTCATCAACGGCCATCATCAATTCGTACCGACGGAAAACGAATTAAGATTCGTATTGCCGATGTAAAAGGAATTTTTCAGCGTTGGAAAAAACTTGTCTTCCTTCTCCTCATCTTTATTTATGCAGCTTTGCCGTGGATAAAAATTGGTGAGAATCCACTTGTTTTCATTGACGTTACCCACCGAAAGTTTTTTCTTTTTGGGCTTACGTTTAATGCCCAAGATTTTTATCTGGTTTTTTTTGTTGTGACCGGCATTGCCTTTTCTCTTTTTTATCTTGCTGCAGTTGCAGGAAGGTTGTGGTGCGGCTGGGCTTGCCCGCACACTGTTTTTTTGGAAGGAGTTTTCAGAAGAATTGAGCGCTGGATAGAAGGTCCACGGTCGGCGCAGCTTGCTTTGGAAAAAGCTCCTTGGAACATTAAAAAACTCTTTTTGTTTTCCGTTAAACATTTTCTCTTTTTTCTTTGTGCCCTTGTCATCACGCATATTTTTTTGAGCTATTTTATTTCACTTCCCATTTTGTGGAACTACATGCAGCAAAGCCCGTATGAACATTGGCCAGTGTTTGTGTGGATGATGGTAATGACGGGCATTATTTACCTACACTTTGCATGGTTTCGAGAACAGCTCTGTTTAATCGTTTGCCCGTATGGCCGTATCCAGTCTGCGTTAGCCGATGATGACACCTTGGTAATTGGCTACGATTATTTACGAGGTGAGCCCAGAGGAAAAAAGAATGATCCCGCACGCGGAGCATGTATCAATTGCCATCGTTGTGTGGATGTTTGCCCAACTGGCATTGATATTCGCGAAGGAATGCAGCTTGAATGTGTTGGCTGCGCCAATTGCATCGATGCGTGCAATGAAATTATGATCAAAATTGGACAAGCTCCAGGTTTGATTCGCTATGATTCACTCAATGGGTTGTTGAAAAAAACGCGACGCATTATAAGGCCGCGGCTTTTGCTCTATAATTTTTTCTTTTTTCTCGGTGTTGCTGTTTTTTCTTTTTTTGTCACGATGCGAAAACCCTTCGAAGCAAATACGCTGCGCGCTTTAGGGCAGGCGCCATATGTGCTCACAAGTGAAGGAAATATTCGAAATCAGTTTATAGTGCATATCGCCAACAAAGGAGGGGAGGAAAATAATTTTTTCCTTTCTGTTGAAGCTCCGCAAGAAGTAAATGTGCTTTTGCCAATTACAAGCATTTCTCTAAAAAGTTTAGAAGATAAACAGGTTCCTTTTTTTGTAGAAATGCCTGCCAAACATTTTTCACATGAATTTTCATTTACCGTGAAAGTAAAAGAAAACAAGCAACAACGAGAACTGCGTTCTGAAGTCCTTTTCTTAGGCCCATCAGCACAAAGATAAGTGCCAAGCATTGCTGGTGCTGTTTTTCCTTGAATCAAATTTTCACTCGGCTATGTAGTCGCAGCTAGTTCAATGGTTTACATCACTATAGATAGAGGAGTTGTTATGAAAGTTGGCGTGCTTATAAAACAAGTTCCCGATACTGCGAGCAAGATTGTAGTGTCCGATGGAAAAATTGATGAATCAGGCTTTAAATGGGTAGTGAGCCCTTACGATGAATTTGGAATTGAAGAAGCCCTAAAGCTGAAAGATGCTGGCAAAGCCACAGAAGTAGTATTGATAAGCTGTGGTCCAGCAAGAGTGGTTGAAGCGCTTCGTCAAGGTTTGGCCATGGGGGCAGACCGCGCTATTCACATCAAAAGTGAAGGCGCAGAGCTTGATCCCTTCACCACAGCAACAGCGCTTGCAGCCGTTGCCAAAGAGGAATCATTCAACATCATCTTCGCGGGAAAACAAGCTGTAGACGATGATTGCGGCCAAGTGCATCTTGGCGTTGCAGAATTTTTGGGATGGCCTCATGTGTCGCCTGTTGAGCACCTTGAACTTGGCGAAGGCTTTGTGACTGCAAAGCGCCCAATTCCCGGTGGAAAAACTGAAGTGCACAAAGTAACACTGCCTGCAGTAATTGGCTGCGATAAAGGCCCCAAAGATCCGCGCTATGCTTCACTTCCAGGCATTATGAAGGCGAAATCCAAGCCACTTGCAGAAAAAAATCTTGCTGATGTGCTAGCAGGAAAAACAGTGGAGCTAAAAAACACTTCAGTGTCATTGCCCAAACAAGAACGCTTGCACAAAATCATCGAAGGCGATGCGGCCACCGCAGCGAAAGAGTTAGCAAGGTGTTTAAGAGAAGATGCAAAAGTGATTTAGAGGTTTTAATGTCATTGCGATCCGCCTCTGGCGGAGTGGCAATCTCCTCTTTGTCATTCCCGAATGAACTTGTCGGGAATCCAGGGGTTTTAAATTGGAATTGAATTGCTGGATCTCCGACTAACACATTCGGAGATGACAGTTTGATGAGTATTCGAGGATGACAAGAGAATTAAGATTGCTTCACCAAAACATCGGTTCGCAATGACAAATAAATATTGAAATAAAGGGAGAAATAATGAGTGCACTTTTAATTCTAGTTGAACATACAAATGGAAAAGTAAAAAAATACAGCCTCGAGCTTGCCAGCAAGGCAGCTGAACTTGCGGGCAAGTGCAACTTAGACTTGATTGCTCTTAGCTTTGGCGAAGGTGCAGAAAACACAAAAGCCGAACTTGAACAATATGGCGTGAAAAAAATCTTCGCAGCATCTTCACTTTCAGCTTTCAACAGCGAGCAGTATTCCGCAGCGCTTGTGCAAGTGATGCAAGAGCAGTCGGCAACGTGTGTGTTGGGAAGTGCAAGCCCATTCGGAAAAGATATTTTAGGCCGGGCTGCAATGAAGGCCAATGCTGGATTAGCCACCGATTGCATCGCCATCGACTGCGACGGCGGAAAATTAAAAGCAAAGCGTCCTATTTTTGCAGGCAAAGCCATTGTAGATGTAAGCTTGGAAAGCAAAATCCAAATGGCAACCTTGCGTCCAAATACATTTCCCCTAAAAGCCCAAGCTGTAACAGCTGATGTAGTTGCCTTTGCACCTGTAGCTGTTGCTTCGCGAAGTGAGCTGGTAAAAATAGAAGAGTCTGAAGCAGGTGTGATGGATTTAACTGAAGCAGACAAAATTATTTCAGCTGGAAGATCAATCGGAAATGCAGATAACTTTAAAATGATTTACGATTGTGCAAAAGCCTTGCACGCAAGTGTTGGTGCATCGCGCGCAGCCGTTGATGCAGGCTACATTGGCCACGATCACCAAGTGGGACAAACCGGAAAAACCGTAAACCCAAGCCTCTACATCGCGTGCGGTATTTCTGGAGCCATCCAACATTTTGCCGGCATGCGCACCAGCAAAATTGTAGTAGCCATCAACAAAGATGCCGACGCCCCCATTTTCCAACACGCAGATTATGGTATCGTAGCCGACATGTTCGAAGTGGTTCCAGAATTAACAAAAGCGTTTCAGGGATTGATGAGTGAGTAGTAGCGAGGAAGAAAATTTTGATTCGTCATTGCGAAGTGTTTTGTGCTGAAGCAATCTGGATCTAGATTTGTCATCCTCTGGCTTGAGCAGGTTTGCCTGCCGGCAGGCAGGGGCAGGGGATCCAGCAATTCTTGTTTTTCCTCAACGCCTATAAATCACTTGTCCACATTCTTTCACATGTTGTTTGAGAGATTCGTTACTAATTTCACTTTCTAAGAGGACATCGAAAAAGTAGGGGAGTGGAATTTCTTCTTCAAGCTGATGTTTTACTTCAAGAAGTGTGCTGTGGTCTAGCTCACCAAGCAGCACCAAATCCACATCAGAGCCTGGCTTGAAATTTCCCATGGCGCGCGAGCCAAAAAGAATTACTTTTTCAAGATCTGAAAACTGAACAAAGACATTGTGCATGAGTTGAAGCTCTTCAGAGTTGAGACCGACTGTCATGACGTGAGTTTACCTTTGAGGGTGGTGTGAAGTTGTTTGAGCAAGGGAAAGTAATCTTCACGAATAAGTTTTTCCACTTTTTGTGCAGTAGCCTCATTATAAGTGTGCGTGGTAAGATTGCGGTCTTCCAAAGCTTTTATCCAAAGGTGACCATTTTGAATGGTGCCTTCTTGAAATGCCTGCTTCAAAGTTTCGCGTGGACTTGCTGTTTGAAAACCGACTGACTCTAGATAATCTTTCAACGTTTTCCATGATAGCTCAAACGTAATTTCAAAAAACTGAATAAGCCCAGCTCTTTCCGCAATGGAAGGGTTTGAAATAGCTATAGTATTTTCAAGATTAAAAAAAGCATTTTCAAAATTCTGAAAACGCTGTTTCCACCGAATATCTTTTTGATTCATGCGCACCCTCGTAAACGAGATAATGCATCTTTGCAAGAGACAATTATGGAGCAAAGTTAAACTGAGGTAACTCGTAAGGACGTTTGCCGTGCGTGAGTCCGCCTACAAGCACATTCCAAAATGCGCCACTTATAGGATCTCTGGGCTCATTATGCCACAATTCACTTTTTGCCCATTCGATTTGATAGCGTAATTCTCCTAAAAGGAGTTGGTATCTCCATGCGGTTTTAATCTGCTCAATTAAAGCTCCAGCAGTTATAGCATCTGCGTCTATCCGTGGAACGTAAGTATAGTCGCTTAATTTTTTTCTCCCAGCAGCTTCAAGGCGATAGGTAACAGCACCTAGCGCACAGGCCGTTATGGCACTTGCCACGCCCATGATAACATTTGTTTCCGCTGGGAATTGTTCGGTGGCTATAGTGTATCCCGACAATAAAACTCCAGCAGCAATAAGGCCAGAAACGAAAGCAGTAAGAGCGTGATTTGCTCCTCCTGTTTGATCTGAATCAAAAACTCTTCCGCGCTGACATTTTAAGAGAGGTGATGCGGTAAGTTCAGCTAATTTTTTCGCAGTTTGATCCAAGCAGCTATCAATCAATCCCATGCAAGCAGCTGCGGAAACAAGCCCCAGCTCTACCGTAGCGGGGAGTGGGGAACTCACATCAAGTGCACCATTTTCAGATTCTGTTATCGTAAGAAGCTGACATTTTAACATGTTCTGGGTAGGTTTAGGCAATTGAGCGAGGTCTTTCATTTTACCAGTAAAGATAGGAAATAAGTTCCTCCTGAATTCATCTTGTAGATGTTTAATCCCCTGCGGAGACGCAAAAGTTGTCATATTTTGATCATTTAGGCGGACCAAAACTTTTCTCAAAATATCCGTGGTAGAATTAGCCGGAAGCCTCATAAAACACGAAGCTGTTGTCATTTGTGTACCCAAGGTTATAGGTGTTGCTGCAATATTCATATCTACTCCTCATAAAGTGAAATGTTGTACTTGTTCTCTTATCGCAAAAGCTCAAAAAAGTTGTGTGTTTTTTGCTTCAAAAAAGCTTGGTCTTTAATGCAACTTTGCCCCTGCTTCCGGCCGATAATAAAAGGAGTGGGGGCGGGAACCTTAATGTTTTTGAGAAAGGAGCTTGCGTAAATAGCTAATATTACGTACTATTTGGACATATGACTTTACCTTCATTTCTAAATACTTTTGTGAAACTTGCTGTAATCCTTTCACTTTTTGCTGGCTTTGCCTGCACGGGAAAGGTGAATGGGGCTTTTTATTACGACAAAAACCAGAATGGCCGCTTGGATACAGGCGAAGAGGCTGGTCAGTTTGTGCGTTTTAGCGTTGTAAAAGATGGCGAAACCTTTGCTGAAGAGCTCATCTCTGACAAAACTGGCGAATACCAATTCACCGGCGAAAAGGGTGTGTTCTGCATTGAGGTAGACAAGAAAACGCTTTCGGCGTCACCTTCGGAAACCACGGCCAAGAACATATCTGCCGAACAGATCACAAAACAAGTTCCCAGTTTTGGTGGAGAGGAATCGAATACTTCATCATCAAGCTCGTCCTCTAACTCATCTTCAAATACAAACTCCAATACAAACTCTTCAAACCAAAACAACTCGAATAATAATTCTTCTTCAACGCAAAATAATTCAAACAACACAACTTCGAATGCGAACAGTTCTTCAAGTTCAACAGAAGACACTTCTCCTGTTGCAGAAAACTGTATTCGCAAAAAAGGGTTTGCAGGTTCTGTGAAAAAAGACATCAGTCTAGGTTACGATCTCTTGGGAGATATAAGTCACATGAGCTCGCGCGAGCCGTGTGAACTTTCTCCGCTGCAGTCATGCGAAGTTTCGGTTCCATATCCTTGCGATTGTACGCTGCAAGATTTTTTCGTGCCGTCGGAATTCCTCACCGTGCATAGCTCTGCGGACACTGGAAGTTTTGATGCCGACATTGGTCACTTCGAATTTTCTCTTAATTCAAACCCCGTCATTATCAGAGAAGGCAGAGCAGGGAAGGCTGATATTTGTAAGACAAAATTTTATTTTGTGGTAAATCGAAATGCTCCACCACGTACTACAAGCTACGATTTTCTTCCCAAAGCAGATTGCCCCGATGGCGTGCACGATCTCAAAGGGATTAAAGTGAATGTAGATGCCACCCCGGAACTTCGCATGAGCCAACAGTTTGATGGCGATGTTGATTGGGGTTCTCGTTTTGATATGGACATCACGGTTAAAAATCAGCGCAAAGGCAAAGTGCAAAACTGCGAACTGTCTTGTGATTTTCAGTCAAAAATTGATGTGATATCAGCGTTGCCCGCAGCAGATTGTGACCCTGGCTCAAACCCCGCAATGTGTGATTGCAGCTTAGACACAGGCGAAGAAGAGAAAACCTTCCACTTCAATTTTCACATGCCGGAAAGCAATGAGTTCAATGCTTCCACTTCATTTACCTTTAAGTGCAAACTGGAGGCTACAGGTTTGGATGTGCCTCTAGAACAATCACGCACCTTCCGTTTGGTTCCTTAGTGTCGTGCTCCTTGTCATCCTCTGGCTTTGTTTTTTACTGTCATCCTCGCGAACGCGGGGATCTATCGTCTTAAAGGTCAAGCAGAAAGCGGATAAAATGCGATGTTATTTTTTAACATGGCATTTAAACACACAATCATCTTACGCATGATGGCAACCAGAGCGACTTTTTTAGCTTTTCCC
>Ga0210019_1000423_pt1 | contig 53182 bp, 56 predicted proteins | sample CryGeyCG2114_020_2_FD_183969 | JGI IMG/M metagenome (GOLD analysis project Ga0210019, IMG submission 183969) | Groundwater microbial communities from aquifer - Crystal Geyser CG11_big_fil_rev_8/21/14_0.20 (SPAdes) (version 2) | ecosystem: Environmental > Aquatic > Deep subsurface > Groundwater ...
AGTTACAAAAGCTATCCAAAACACATAAAAGAAGCACAAAAAAGACACAACACTTTTTCAAACAAAAAACTTCGCTTACTACTGCGAAGAATCTTACAAAATAATGACTAACATCTGTGCCAGACCCGAGTTCCGTGCTGTCATCTGACTGATCTGCCATCCCGGAGGAAAAACAGCCAGTCAGGACGGTGATCATCAGGATCAGGGTTCTGAGTGCGATGGTTCGCATGCTGTCCTCCTTTAGGAACCACAGAATGCATCGAATAAACACGGTTTTGTCAAGAGAAAGCCTCTAAAACGCTTGACAAAACCGTGTTTTTCTGGTATCTTTGAACGTTCCTGATGCTTCTGACCGTTCCTTCCTTCACCCTCCCGGAGAGTCTAACATGAACTTCCTCAGCTTCCTGCACAACGTGATCCTCGGCGGTTTCTCGATCTACGGAGCCGTGCTCCTGGGTCGCTGGGTCCTGGGGCGCGGGTGGCATTGGGCGGGGAAGTTGATCGCCCTGCTCTTCGTCGCCAGCCTCGTCGTCTCCGGCCTGAGCCTCATGCTCGGCGGGACGCCCGACGACCTGCGGATCTTCACGGAGCTCCTCGCGAGCGCCGGGTCGATCATTGCAGCGGGGAACATGCTCTCGAGCCGTGGGGTGCGTCGCAACCCCTGGGCACAGTACGGCATTCCGATCGCCCTCTTGGTCTTTCTCGCCTGGACCTGGCGGGAGCAGATCAACGACGTGCGTCACGGGAACATCACCGTTCCGACGGTGCCCGTGAACGCAGGCATGCCCAGCCCGACGCCTGTCGCCCCCGCCTCCACGGTCTCGGTCGAGCCCACCCGCGCCCAGCTGTGCGCGGAGGGGAAACTCTCCAAGCACAGCTGTGACTGAGTCGCGCCACGCTTGCGACTCAGACGGACCCACCTCGATATACTGAGGTGGGTCTTCGCGTTTAGAGAGGCTTCTTCACAAAGAAAAAACCACCCTGAGCTAGTCGAAGGGTGGAACGTGCTCGCGGGAACGAGCGGGAGATCAGTTCGTGGCGACGATCTCGAGGATGAGCTGGCTCCATTCGCCCAACTCTAAGGTCTGAGTTGAGCGTCGAAGGGCTGTTCCTTCCAGGAGGTGCTGGCACAAGTAGACCAGCTTTTGCTCCTCGGTGTCACGGGCGTCCGTGAAAAGGAGAGCCTGGCCATCGCGGACGAACAGACCCAGGATCTGCATGAGCTGGGTGACTTCCCTGGTTTGGGAGGCACCGGCGTTGTACGACCACGGGGTCAGAACGAAGGGGAAGAGGTAGGTTGCCCCTCCGATCTTGATGACGACTTGAGGGGTGGTGGTCGGGGAGGTGTCCCATCCGTGCGGTCGCTCGATGACGATGCGACTACCGATCGCCATCGATTGGACGGCCGTGATGAGCTGGGTGAGCTCGGGAGTGGGGAGGGCGAGGTTGCGTGGCATGCGTTGCTCCGGGGTGGTTGGGGGCATGCGACAACTCAACCTAGGGCATTTTTGTTGAGTTGTCAATCGTTTTGGAATCTGAATGCTTCCACAGATTGACATAAATCCTTGATATCGCTATACTCTCGCCGAAATCAAATCTTACTTTTACGCATCTATGGCACATAAAAAAGCGGGTGGTTCAACGAGTCTGGGCCGTGATTCCCATGGAAAACGCCTTGGCGTTAAATTGGGGGACGGTCAGACAACCAATGCCGGACAAATCATTGTTCGACAACGTGGAACAAAAATCCATCCAGGGAAGAACGTAAGACGTGGAAAAGATGACACGTTGTACGCAGGAGTTGGAGGAGTCGTGAAGTTTACCCAGAAGAAAATGGCAAACTTTCATGGCGCTTTGAAGGCTCGTGTCTTTGCGAACGTTCAAAAAAGTCAGTAAAGAAAACACCTCGCCTTAGGGTGGGGTGTTTTTCTGTTTCTTTCTGGAAGAGAAGTTCTAAAAACAGTATAATGAGAATACCGTATGAGCAATTCTATAGAACAGCAGATTGAACAGGTGCTCGAACAGGTTCGTCCTGCATTGCGCATGGACGGAGGAGGAATTGAGTTTGTGAAATATGAGTCAGAAGCAGGAGCTGTTTATGTGCGCTTGAAAGGAGCCTGTGTTGGGTGCCCGATGTCAGAGATTACACTTAAGATGGGGATTGAGGCGGCCCTTCAAGATGCCATCCCTGAGATTAAAGAAGTTATCTCCGTTGAATAATGTGGCCGTACATCCGTACAAAAAAGATTTACAAGAGACCTGGAAATCCTTTAAGCGCATGTTCCGAAAGAGTGCAATCATTCGGAACACCACGGCGCTTTCCGTTCTTTTTTTACTTGGGACGATTCTGTTGCCTGTTTGGCGCATCCTGCCGTTGATTGAGGAAACACCCTACATCGCCCTCCATTATAATATCTATTTAGGAGTAGATCGGTTTGGGCCGTTATATCAAATCTTTTTTCTTCCCGGTTTAGGATTGTTGTTCTTGCTATTGAATCTCTTCATTGAGGCTCGTGCGTATCGACAACAAAAAACCCTTGCTCTTTTTTTTGCCTCTGCCACACCGCTTCTGGAATGTATTTTGTTTGTTGCGATGGTGTTGATTGTTCTTATTAATGTATGACGTTGGAATCATTTGAAATTGTTCGTGTCCTTCTCTTGAGTGCGGTTGCCTTTGTGGTGGCGTTTGCTTGGGCTCCTCTTTTGATCCGTATTCTACAAGAGTGGAAGATGGGGAAGACGATTCGTACCGAGCATGATGCTCCTGTGTTTGCCAAGCTCCACGCGAAAAAAGAAGGAACACCGACCATGGGGGGAATCTTGATCTGGGGGACGGTCTTGTTTCTTACCGTGGTGCTATATCACATTGCCCCCTTCCTTTCCGAGGTGAGTGTGCTTGCACGACTCAATTTCTTAAGTCGAGGGGAAACTCTTCTGCCGTTAGGGGCGCTTGTTGCTTCTGCAGTGGTTGGGTTTGTTGATGACTATTTTAATGTGCGTGGCATCGGTCCAAAGGGAGGGGGTCTTCGCATGCGTCACCGGATTCTAATTTACACGGCGATTGCGGTTGTGGGAGCGTGGTGGTTTCGCGTGAAACTTGACTGGGATCTTTTGCATGTTCCTTTCATGGGAGACTTTAACGTTGGTATTTGGTATGTCCCATTTTTTATTCTTGTTATTGTTGCGACGGCTTTTTCTGTGAATGAGGCGGACGGTCTTGATGGATTGGCTGGAGGAACGCTTCTGACCTCTTTTGGAGCGTATGCGGTTATTGCCTTCGCACAAGGACGGTATGACTTGGCGGTGTTCTGTGGAGTGATTCTTGGAGCGTTGTTAGCGTTTCTTTGGTTCAACATTCATCCGGCTCGATTCTTTATGGGGGATACAGGGGCGATGTCGTTAGGAGTCACGCTTGGAATCGTGGCGATGTTGACGAACTCCGCATTCTTTTTGCCGGTTATTGGATTTGTCTTTGTTCTTGAATCTTCCTCGGTTATTTTTCAGATTGGAGCTCGTAAACTCTTTAAAAAGCGTCTCTTTAAATCTTCACCGATTCATCATCATCTGGAAGCGATCGGGTGGCCTGAGCCTCAGATCGTGATGCGCATGTGGGTCATCTCGATGATTTCTGCGGCCGTTGGTGTGTCTCTCGTACTTTTGGACGCATTAGTTTAACCTCATGAATCGAACATCAGGAACAATTGATTACATTCTGTTGCTGGTCGTCGGCGTGATTATTTTGTTTGGCTTAGTGATGTTGTTGTCTGCTTCGGCTCCGAGCGGATATTCCCAGTTTGGAGATAGTTACTACTTTGTTAAGCATCAAATCATTTTCGGTCTTCTTCCAGGTCTCGCGGGTCTTATCACTCTTTCGCGAATTCCGTACACGTTCTGGTGTAAGCATGCCTGGAATCTGTTGATTCTTTCTATTGTCTTGTTAGTCCTCGTATTTATTCCTGGACTGTCTGCGGGAATCGGATCGGCGCATAGCTGGATTTCTGTTGGAGGTGTGTTCTCTGTTCAACCGTCCGAGATCGTAAAACTGACGTTCCTTTTTTATCTTGCGGCTTGGCTTGCGCAACGTGATAAACACAGCGTTCGTGATGTGCATTCAGGATTCCTTCCATTTGTTGGCGTACTCAGCACGATTATGATCCTCATGATCTTACAGCCAGACGTGGGGACCATGTCGATTATCGCGGCGATGTCGCTCGTGGTGTACTTTGTGGCAGGAGCTCCGATGATCTATGTGACGGGGTTGATTATGACTGGAGTGACGGGATTGGTATTGCTCATTACGGCTGCTCCGTATCGAGCCGCGCGTTTTACAACCTTTCTTCATCCAGAGCTTGATCCGCAGGGGATTGGGTATCATATTAACCAAGCGCTCCTCGCCATTGGATCAGGAGGGGTGTTGGGTCTGGGGTATGGTCATTCTCGTCAGAAGTTTCAGTACCTCCCTGAGGTGTCGGGGGATTCGATTTTTGCGATTATCAGCGAAGAGATGGGTCTGCTTGTTGCCGTTCTGACGATTGGTCTCTTCATCATGTTTTTTTGGCGCACGCTTGAGATTGCAAAACGCGCCCCTGACAATTTTGGGAAGTATGTGGTAGTAGGTATTGGTGCGTGGATAGTCATTCAAGCGTTTGTGAATATTGGATCTATGGTGGCACTCATGCCGATTACGGGAGTTCCGTTGCCATTTATTAGTTACGGAGGAACGTCCCTCGCGATTTCATTGGCAGCCGTCGGCGTTGTGTTAAATGTCTCAAAGAGTGTAAAGACGTAATCATGGAGTATTCCAATTACCTATTCATCGATAGTTAGAATCTTATGAAACTCAAACGTGTTTACAATGATGGAACGATCGAAGTGAAGAAGCAGGTTGATGCGGGAAAAATCAAGATTTAACTATGCCATCAGATATCATTCCCAACGAATTAGTCGAGTCTAAGATCTTTGTCTTTCGCGGAAAGAAGGTTATGGTTGACCGTGATTTGGCGACGTTATATGGAGTTGAGACTCGGATATTGAATCAAGCTGTTCGTAGAAACATCAAACGTTTCCCTGAAGATTTCATGTTTCAACTAACCGATCAAGAGTTGCAAAACTTGAGATCACAATCTGTGACCTCAAGTTTAGAGCATGGTGGTCGTCGATATGTTCCTTATGTTTTCACAGAACAAGGGGTCGCGATGCTGTCGAGTGTTCTCAATAGCGATCGAGCTATTATGGTAAATATCCAAATCATGCGAACTTTTACAAGAATGCGAGAAATGTTGACGGAGAATGATGAGTTACGCCGAAAGATTGAGCTTCTTGAGAAGCAGTATGATGAGAAGTTTGGGATTGTCTTTGAAGCTATTCGAAGGTTAGTTGATGACTCTGAAAGCGAAGAGAAAGAGATTGGTTTTACCTATTGACGACTTTATGAAAATTGTTTTTACCGGTGGAGGGACGATGGGGCCTGTGACACCACTCTTGGCGGTGTGGGAGGCGTGGCGTGTGGTAGACCCTACGGTCGAGGCTCTTTGGGTTGGCACCAAGCGTGGACCTGAGAGGTCAACCGTTGAAGCACAAGGGATTCCTTTTTTCTCCCTTCCCATCGCGCGTTTCCCTCGATATCTCAGTTTTGAATGGCTGACATTTCCATTTCACTTTGTCTGGGCCTTTCTTAAAGCGATTCAGATTATCCGATTACAAAAACCAGATTTGATCGCTTCAGCAGGAGGATTCACTGCGGTTCCTGTTATTTTTGCTGGGAATCTTTTGGGAGTGAATAGTTGGGTGCATCAACAAGATGTTGAACTTATTTTGACGAATAAATTGACGATTCCATTTGCCGATCTTGTGACGGTTGCGTGGGAACAGAATCGGAAAGATCTTGGAGATCGTGTCCGGTTGGTTGGAAATCCTGTGCGCCCGAGTCGCCTTCTTGGAGTGAAGGAGCGGGCGTATACCCAGTTTGCTCTTCAGAAGCACAAACCAACGGTTCTCGTATTCGGAGGAGGAACCGGTGCCCTGTGGCTTAATGAGGTGATGCGTGAGATTGCTTCGGAACTGTGTGTGACCGCAAACCTCATCCATGTGACAGGCACTGGGAAAATGATTGAGTCTCAGCATCTCGATCATCATGTATTTGAATTTCTGGATGCAGAAATGGCCGATGCGCTTGCCATCGCTGATGTGGTGGTGTGTCGGGCGGGTCTTTCAACGATTACGGAGTTGGCGGCTTTGAAGAAGTCGGCTATTCTCATTCCTCTTCCACGATCTCCACAAGAAGCAAACGCACAGATGGTGAACGATGCGTGTATCGTTGTTGATGAGCTTCACACAAGTCCTCAACAGCTCGGGGAGACGATCCAGGAGCTGTTAAAGGATGCAGAGCGTCGCAAGAATCTTGGTGAAAAAATGTATCAGAAACTTCGAACGCATATCGCTGAGGAACTTGTCACGATGCTTCAAAAGATCTAACAAAAAACAGACTTCTTTCGAAGTCTGTTTTTCTGTACGGCTATTCCGTAGCTGGCATGTCACCACCTTCTGCTGAAGCCTCTGGAGGAGCGGTTTCAGAAGTTGTCTGAGCACCATCGGTACAGTGCGGACACTTCTTCTCATCGTTGAGTTCTACGTCGCTTGCTCCGCAAGCGATACATACACCTGTTCCTTCCATAGTATTTATGGTTACAAATTACGTGAGTATGATAGAACATTTTTTGTGATGTGTCTATCGTTGTATCGTTCGTAAACAAAACACTCAGACAGGTGTCTGAGTGTTTTGTGGTGCGCTGGGTGGGATTTGAACCCACGACCCCGGGCTTAAAAGGCCCTTGCTCTACCCCTGAGCTACCAGCGCAGAATAGTCAAAAATGGACGCGGGGAATATAACAGGAATTCCAGCATTTGGCAATACATTGTGTTGGAGAACCACCTCTTACACGGTACAATAGGTTTTGTATGCGTATTGCCATGATCGGACAAAAAGGATTTGACGTTGGAAAAGAGGGGGGAGGGGTTGAGCGTCATGTCACAGAACTCGCAACTCGGATGGGGGCACTCGGTCATGAGGTGACGGTTTATGCACGGAGGGCGTACGAGAAAGATCTGCCATTAGGTGTTTTGGTTCGCGTGCTCCCCGCAATTCACCGAAAGAATTTAGAGGCGATGACACATACATTTTTGGCCACGCTCGATGTTCTTCGAAAACCCTATGACATCGTGCATTACCATGGAGTAGGTCCCGCTACGCTTGCGTGGATTCCTCGATGGTTTAAGCGTGATACGCGAGTTGTGGTCACGTTTCATTCTCGCGATCGCTTTCATAAAAAATGGGGACGCATGGCTCGGCTTTATCTGACGTTCGGAGAGTGGGCGGCCGTGTGGTTTCCTCATGTCACGATTGCGGTGAGTCATGCGATTGCGGTATACGCACGGACCACATTGAAGCATCAAGTCATTTACATTCCAAACGGGGCTCCGCTTAAGACCATTGAAGAAACGAACCACCTCGAAGCCTTTCATCTCGTGCCTCAACAGTATCTCCTGAGCGTCAGCCGACTGGTTCCGCATAAAGGTCAACATTATTTGATCGAGGCCTTTCAACAGCTTCAGCGAGAAGTACCGGAACTCGTCAAAGGACTTTCTCTTGTCATTGTTGGAGCGGAAACGTATGGCGTAGAGTATCAATCACAGTTAAGTCGACTATCGGCTGGGAATCCACAGATTCGTTTTCTTGGTTTCCAGCAAGGAGACGTATTGGATCAGTTGTTTGCCCATGCGCGTCTGTTTATACACGCCTCAGAATTTGAGGGCCTTCCTGTCGCCGTTCTTGAGGCGATGAGTTTTGGTCTTCCTGTGCTCGTTTCAGACATTCCAGAGAATATTGAAGTTCTCCATCACACAGGATTTACATTTACCAGTGAAAGTGTCCCAGATCTTGTAAAAGTTTTAACGTCTTTGCTTTATCACCCAGAAGTTCTTGATGTGGCGAGGGAGCAAGGACGTGCCGTGATCGAACACTATTTTAACTGGAACATTATTACCGAAGAAACGCTTTCTACCTATCGATCTATTCGTCATTAGTCTATGAACACACCTCTTTGGCATACCATTTCTCTTGACGAAGCTCTTGCACGCGTCGACAGTCGACAGGAAGGTCTCTCGTCTGACCTCATTCCTGCTCGACAACAACAGCACGGTGAAAACACCCTTCCGCGCGAACATGCCGATGGATGGGTGAGGTTGCTGTTGCGTCAATTCAGTAGCCCCATGATTGTTATTTTATTGGTAGCGGCTGGGATGAGCGCCCTTTTGCATGAGTACGTAGATGTTGGGGTGATTTTGGCTGCGGTGGTGCTGAATACGGCGATTGGATTTATCCAGGAGTACCGGGCCAACAAGACGATGGAAGAACTCCGTTCGCTTGTTCAACCGCATGCCATTGTGTTGCGTGACCAAAAAGAAGTTGAGATTCCTGCGTCTGAAATCGTTCCTGGCGACATCTTGATGTTGCACTTGGGAGATCGCGTCACGGCGGACGCTCGACTGATTGAGGTGGCAGACTTCCTGGTGAATGAATCAGCGCTTACGGGAGAGTCCATGCCTGTGCAGAAGCAGATTGAGGTCGTCCAGGAAGAAACGGATTTGGCCGAGCGCAAGAACATGGTGTTTGCAGGAACGAACGTGGTTGGTGGTCGGGCAAAAGCGGTTGTGGTCGCGACGGGTGTCCAGACGGAACTTGGGCGTATCGCTCAACTGGTGAGTGATACAGAAGAATCTCGCACGCCTTTGCAGGATCAGCTTGGTCGGTTAGCTCGTTGGTTAGCGGTGTTAGTTGTTGGTTTGGTGGTAGCACTTTTTGTCATCGGAGTTGTCCGCGGACAACCTTTGATGGAGATGTTTGAGATGTCCGTTGCGCTTGCGGTGGCCGCAATTCCAGAGGGACTTATTGTGTCGGTCACCATTATTTTGGCGATTGGGATGCGACGTATTCTCAATCGTAAGTCGCTCACACGAAGACTCGTGGCTGCGGAAACGTTAGGGAGCGTCTCAATTATTTGTTCGGATAAAACCGGCACCATCACCCAAGGACAGATGCGCGTGACGCATTTGGTTACGCCAGACCAACATTGGAAGTTTCCTTTTTCTCCAGAAGAAGAACCTGAGGCAAACATGCGGAAGATTTTTGAAGTCATGGCCCTGTGTAACGACGCGGTGTCTGTGTCTGATGATGAGGATCAGTTGTTGCGAGGGAGCCCGACAGAGCGAGCGCTTATGGAGGCGGTACTCGAACAACGGTTGGATGTGAAGACGTTAGTGTTTGCCCATCCACGCGTTGACGAGATTCCGTTTGACAGTGCGTACAAGTACATGGTGACAGCGCATGAAGGGGATAAGAAGATCGATGTGCTGATGAAGGGTGCGTCAGATGTGGTTATAGAGTTTTGTGAGGCGCTTCAGGTGAATGGTCGGAAGCTCAAGATGAGTCCGAAGGAGCGGGAAAAACTCAAAGGACAAGAGCGAGATCTGACCCGTAAGGGAATTCGTCTGATGGCGATCGCGGTGAAGTCCGTTAAAGGTCAGGTGACATTAGAACGCAAGTCCCTCGGAGGATTTACGTTTCTTGGGTTCGTTGGGTTGCGTGATCCTCTGCGTGAAGAAGCACGCGGTCAGATTGCTTCGGCGCGTGAGGCAGGTATTCGTACCGTCATCGTCACCGGCGACCATCCGGAAACGGCACGCGCCATTGCGGTCGAGGCAGGGATCCAAGCAGGGTCGGAGGCGGTGGTAGTTGGACGAGAGTTGGACACCTGGAGCGATGAGGAGTTCAGTCGTCGTGTAGCGCATATCGCTATCTATGCCCGAGTGGAACCACGACATAAGATTCGTATTATCAAGGCGTGGCAGGCGCGTGGAGAAGTGGTCGCGATGACGGGGGACGGAGTAAATGATGCGCCGGCGCTCAAGGCTGCAGATATTGGAGTGGCGGTTGGGTCGGGAACAGAGGTGGCTAAGCAGGCGGCGGACATCGTCATTCTCGATAATAATCTTGGAACCATCACGGCGGCGATTGAAGAAGGGCGTGTTATTTTTGACAACATTCGCAAGACGACGACCTATCTTCTTTCTGGAAGTTTCACGGAAATCATCTTGATTGGGACCGCGATCATCATGGGGCTTCCTATCCCATTGTTACCGGCGCATATTCTTTGGATCAATCTTGTGGCGGATAGTTTTCCCAATCTTGGGTTGACGATGGAACCGGCCGAGAAGGGGGTGATGAAACAGCCTCCTCGTGCGCGGACGGAACGAGTGGTGAATGGAGACATGCTTCGACTCACCCTTTTGGTTGGGGTGGTAGGCAACGTGGTCTTGATTGCGCTGTACCTCTGGCTCTTGAACAACATCGAGTCCATTGAAGCGATTCGATCCATCATGTTTGCCGCCGTGGGAATTGATTCCCTGATCTATGTCTATGCCTTTAGGAGTTTCCGTCAGACCATATTTCAGAGTAATCCCTTTTCTAACCGTTGGTTGCTCGCAGGGGTGGTGTTCGGGTTCGGTCTCATGATTCTTTCGTTGGTTCATCCGTTCCTCCAGGAGATCTTCGAAATTGCTCCGCTTTCCTTGTCGGGATGGGTTCTATTGCTTATCATAGGGTTGATCCAGCTTTTGGGAATTGAGATCGTAAAGGGGATCTTTCTCATGAAAAAAACAGAAACTACTTCATCTACTTAACGCCCGTTCTCTGTATGAAACGTCCAGCCTTGTTTGATCAAATCAAAAAGCAATACCACGCGCACAGTAAAGCACGTCGAGAACTCATTGCTGTTTCCAATGACGCATTGTCTAAATCCAAGCGGGCGATTTTCGCGTTGCATCGAGATGATGTGAAACACGCTCAGGAGCTACTTGTTCAGGCAGGAAAGCAGTTTGGACAGATTGAATCGTCATTTAAGAAGTTCTCTGAGTTGAAGGAAGAAGGGGCCTATCGCGCGGCCCTCGAGGAGTATGCAGAGGCACAATTGTTCTTAGGCTATCTTGCGTCGAAGATGATTGTAAAGATTGATGCGCGTGCAAGCGAGCCTTCGATCTATCTTGCCGGACTGTCAGACGCGACAGGGGAGCTCGTTCGGTATGCGACGCGTCAAGTCACTCTTGGTCACCCTGAGGTGGTTGCGGAGGTTGAGGTGGTTGTGCGTTTGGTGATCGAGTTCATGCTCGACCTGGATCTGACCGGGTATCAACGCAACAAATTTGACCAGGCAAAGAAAAATCTCAGTCGCCTCGAACAGATGACCTACGATTTAGCGATTCGAAATCAGGTATGAACCCATTGGACCAGGATTATCCCTGGGTATTCCATCGTGATGAACTCGATCTTCTTGAAGACGAGATGGAGGATCTCTATGATCGGTACCATGCGCAATCCAGCAACGGATCCTCTTTTGAATCGGTGATTCTCACGGAACAACTCGAAATCGAGGAAGAATCAGATAAAATTCTTTCTCTGCGCTTGGGACTTGAATCGCAAGGGGATGTCTCTGAGGGACTCCTGTCTTCTCGTTCAGGTAGTGATTCTTCTGAGACAGATGCCTGGCAACAAGAAGTTCCAAGTCTCCGTAGCCATGCGCTCTATCAACAGTCGAAAAAGTGGATGGAGCGGGTAAAGCCGTTTGCGAAAAACGCATACGAAAAAGGAGGAGGGTATGCAGGGGAATTCTTTCGTGTGTACATACATAGCAATCTCGTCCCGTTGAAAGTATTCACCGCCCTTGGGGAAGAGGTACATGAAGATCAGATGGGGTTGGAAATTGCGGAGGAAGAATACCGTCTGGCTATTTTATATCTCACACGCGTTCTTGATTCGCTGAGCCTCATGGCTTTTCATGTGGAAGTCACTCAATGGGTTGAGACGTGCCGGCGCCAGACGGAAGCGTTGCGCGAAGTCCTTTCTGCACAACTGACAGCGTTAAAGCGACGGAAAGGATCTTTGTTATGATGCCCGTAAAAATCACCGCCATTATTCCTGCGTATAACGAACAAGAGACAATTGCCGGGGTCATTGCTCCCATCTTGGGTTGTTCGTTGATATCTGATGTTCTTGTGATTTCGGATGGATCTACGGATGCCACGGTGGAGAGGGCTCGTGAAGCGGGAGCCACCGTGCACCACATTCCATACAAAGGAGGAAAGGGAGAAGCGATGCTTTATGCGCTTACCCAGACAACCGCTCCAATCGTGGCGTTCTTTGATGCGGATTTGCGAGGACTCACATCAGAACACGTTGAACGACTGATTCTTCCTGTGTTGCATGGATCCAGAGCAATGAATGTGGCGCTACGTGACCGGGGAAGAGTCCTTACAGCCGTTACAAGGCATCTTCCACTCATTGCAGGGGAACGTGTGATGCTTCGGTCTGTGATCGAACAAATCCCTCCTCAATTTCTCAAAGGATATATGGTGGAGGCATCGTTGAACTACTATTGTCGTTCTCATGGGTTTTTGTATGGGGCGGTTGAGTTACAAGGGCTCTCCATTCGTCGAAAGTATGAAAAGGTGGGATATGCACGGGCTGTGCTACAATATATGCATATGTTTTATCAGGTTGGGAAGGCTATGATTGTGGTCCGTCTCGCCTATGTTAGAGGTAAATTTTAGAGATCTATGTCTATTGATTTATCAGCGATTGAGAACTTTCAAGATGCGACTGTCACCGTGATGGGGCTTGGGCGTTATAAAAAAGGAAGCGGAATCGGAGCAGCAAAGTGGCTTATGCGTCACGGGGCTCAGCTTGTGATTACCGATTTAAAGGATCAAGAAGAGTTACGTGAATCGGTTGATGAGATTATGCATTGGTACACGCAGTATCGAGCGCAGTATACAGACCGTGATATTTATCAACCGGTGTTTGTTCTTGGGAAGCATGAAGCCGATAACTTTACGAATGTCGACCTTGTCGTTCAGAATCCAGGTGTGGCAAAAGAATCTGAGTTTGTGCAACTCGCCAAAGAACAAGGGGTTTTAATTGAGTCCGATATTTCGCTCTTTTTTCGCTATTGTCCATTTCCTATTTATTCGATCACGGGGACGCGCGGAAAGTCGACGACCACGTCACTCTTAGGAGAGATGCTAAAACACAAGCATCCAAAAACGGTTGTCGCTGGGAATATCACTCGTTCACCGTTGGAGGATCTTGATTGGTTGCTTGAGGAGAAAGAACCTGTCCCAATCGTTCTTGAACTTTCTTCTTGGTTGTTAGAATCATTAGAGGGACTTGGCATGGGACCACAGATTGCTCTTTTGACGAATGCGTTTAAAGATCATTTGGATCGATATCCTTCGTTTGAAGCATATATTTCAGCAAAAGAGCTCATTTTTAAGGAGCAGAAGGAAGATCAGATTGCCATCTTAAACGCAGATCAGGAGATCATGAAGGATATCGCCACTCGTGTTGTATCTAAGCATCTCCATTGGGTCTCTGCGAAAGAACTTTCTGAAGGGATGAATGGTGTCTATCGAGATGGGGACAATTTTGTTCGGCGTATTGAAGGGAAGACAACAAACTTTGCGCATGTGCATGATCTGAAACTTGAGGGAGAACACAATATTATGAATGCGCTTTCTGCGTCTCTTGCGGCGCATCTGGCAGGAGTGTCAGACGAGGATATCCATGAAAGTCTCAAGACATTCGTGGGGCTTCCTGGGCGCCAGGAAGTGTTGGGAGAAGTTGAGGGTGTCCTCTTTGTGAATGACACTACGGGAACCTCTCCAGAAGGGGTAATGGCTGCTCTCCGACGCTTTGGTAAAGGAGGAAACATTGTGCTTATTTGCGGAGGGTCTTCCAAAGGGCTGACGTTTGAGGAGATGGGGAAGATGATCGGTGAACAGTGTAAGTTCGTTGTGCTATTTGAAGGAGATGCCGCTCAGGATATTGAAAGAGCTATTGGCGACGGCGCACCCATTGAACGCGCCCCTTCTATGGAAAAGGCGGTGAAGACGGCGTATGAAAATGCGAAGTTAGGTGATGTCATTTTGCTCTCTCCCGGAACATCCAGTTTTGGGATGTTTAAAAATGAATTCGATCGAGGAGATCAGTTTAAAGCGGAGTTCGCTAAATTAGGAGGATCAATCACTCTCAAAGAATAGGAGGTTCCGTATGTTGAAGAACCTTATTCGTTCAAGCATTCCAGAACCGCTCATGGGAGCGTATCACTATATGCTTGCTCGGTTGGCAGCTTGTTGGTTTCGTCATCCGTCGCGAGAGTTGATTGTGATTGGTGTGACGGGAACCAATGGAAAGTCGAGTACCACGCAGTTTATTGGTCGATTACTTGAGTCTGCAGGAGAACGTGTTGGGTGGACGACGACCGCAAGTTTTAAGGTGGGGGATCATGAATGGGTGAATGACAAGAAGATGACCATGCTCGGACGTTTTCAAACGCAGAAGAGATTGCGAGAGATGGTTGAAGCGGGATGTCGGTATGCCATCATTGAAACTTCCTCACAGGGGATCGTACAGTCTCGGCATATCGGTATTCATTACGATGTCGTTGCCTTTACAAATCTCACCCCAGAACATATTGAATCGCATGGGGGGTTTGAAAATTATAAGAACGCAAAAGGAAAATTATTTGAATATTTGCATCGCCTTCCTCGAAAGACGATTGGGGGGGAAGAGATTGAGAAAACGATTGTGGTGAATTTGGATGACGCGTATGCCGAGTACTTTCTTTCGTTCAAAGCAGATCGGTATGCAGGTGTGACATGGAAAGGGGTTTCACCTGAGTTCATTCAACATCTCAATACCACACCAATTCAGGCACAGAATGTTGCGTTTGAAGGATCCTGCACAACATTTTCTTTGGGAGACAAGACCATGCATTTTAAACCGATCGGAAGGTTTCAGTTAGAAAATATTCTCGTGGCGATCGGAACGCTTCTGAGCTTAGGGGTGAAGGAAGAGGTGATCCAGCGTGGCGTTGAATCACTTGAACCCGTCCCAGGACGCATGGAGCAGATTGTTGAAGGTCAACCGTTTTCGATTATTGTTGATTATGCGTATGAGCCAGCGTCACTGAATGCGGTGTATGAAGCAATTGCGCTCATCCCATATCGTCGATTGATTCATATTACGGGGTCCGCTGGGGGCGGGCGAGATGTGGCTCGACGTAAATTGCTTGGAGCGTTGGCCGGTGGGCATGCGGATATCGTGATTGTGGCGAATGAAGATCCCTATGATGAGGATCCTATGCAGATCATTGATGATGTTGCCGATGCGGTTGTTTTAGCGGGGAAGCGTGACGGAGTCGATCTTTATCGGATACTTGATCGACAAGAAGCGATTGATTTCGCCATGAAGATCGCAGAACCTGATGATCTTGTCTTGATTACCGGAAAAGGAAGTGAACCTGTGATGGCCGTTGCGCAAGGAAAAAAAATTCCTTGGGATGATCGTGTGGCAACTCGAAAAGCGTTACAAAAACATCATGCCCGGTATGAACGTATCTAAGTCTCTTGAATTGAAAGCGCGTGAAGAGCTTCTTGAGGTTGTTCATGCGTCCATTCTTCCTCGATTGGGGAAGGGATTTCTTTTTGCTGTGTGGACGATTCTTCCATTTTTCTTTTTGTTTCCGTTATGGAGAGCAGGGATGTGGGGGATTATCCTGTTTGCTGTTTGGTTGCTCTCCGGGTTGTTTCTCCTTGGGCGAGCCTATCTTGTGTGGGCACGAACCGTTTTCTTCATTACGGATATGCGCGTGATAGATCAGGATCAGCGCGGATTTTTTTATAAGGTTGTCACGGAGGCTCGTTATGATCAGATCGATGAGGTGAGCTATCATGTAAAAGGAATCATTCCGACGCTGTTTCGTTATGGGACCTTGTCTCTTCAACTGCGGGGTTCTTCTGCGGATATTCAGGTTCCTCATGTGAAGCACCCAGAGCGTCTCACAAATCTTATTAATGATCTTAGAAGTGACACACATATCGATCCTCATGCCAGTACCTAAATCTTCATTTGTTGGGCGTCTTATCCGTTGGCGATTTCTCATCGTGGTAAATCTTTTTATTGTGGCATTTTTGGGGATGTCTTTAGGTCGTGAGGTGGTACGAAGCCGATCAATCTCAGCAGAGATTACGAGCCTGCAGAATGAAGCAGAATCTCTTGTGACTCGAAATATCGAAATTTCCGAACTGAAGACGGCTATGCAGACAGAGTCTTATATTGAGCGAGAAGCTCGATTAAAGCTTGGACTTCAGAAACCGGGCGAAACAGTTGTGGTGATTCAAGATGATTCAGGTGGTGAAAACGCTCCTTCTGGAACAGACCCGACAGATCCTCTGGGGTATGTGATTGAGGAGGTTGATGTGGATAGTGCGGTTGCGAATCCAACCAAGTGGTGGTATTACTTCTTCGACAAAAATTCTTTTAATGTGATGAGCGATTATGAATGATGAAACGTTACCGGTAATGAATACGGAAGTTCCGACACCGCATGTACAGGAGCCTGCACCAAAGGTTCCTGAAGCTCCTTGGAAACGCTTTTTAAAAACTCCAAAGGGTAAGATCGTGGCGATACTTCTTATTTTAGGAGTGCTTTTTGCTGTGTTAACGAGTCAGGTGTATGCACGACCCGTGACGGATGGTCTTGTGCGAACGGCTTCTCAGGTGATTCCGTACCCTGCGCTGTCTGTGAATGGGCATACGGTGACTCTCAAAGAGTTTCTCATTGAGTATGATGCACTGCTTCATTACTTTGATGATCTTGGAGAGCAGACCCCTTCGTCGGATGAGTTAGAAATAGCGATTGCGGATACGTTGATCAATAAAGTGATCATTCAAGAACTGGCAGATGAATATCAGGTTAATCTGGATGAAGAGCGTGTGGAAGCGTATTACCAAGACGTGCTTTCTGCTCAGGAGTCCGTAGAAGTGTTTGAACAAAATCTTTTGGAGACGTTTGGATGGACGTCTCAGGAGTTCCGAAAACGCATTGTCGAGTCCATCGTGCTTGCCCTTCAAATGAGTGAGGAGATTCTCGAAAATGAGACGCTTCAACAAGAGCGTTTAGACCTGATCCAGAGCGCAGAAACGCGTTTGCAAGCAGGAGAAGAATTTCTCGTGGTGGCGCAAGATGTGCATTCAGGGTTTGATGGAGTGGAGAGTGATCTTGGATACATCAAAAGTTCTGTGATCCCAGAGAGTTGGTCCGAGGCCGTGATGTCACTTGAACAAGGACAGATGACAGAAATCATCTATCTTCCAGAAGGGTATGTGATTTTCAAGCTCGAAGAGAAAATTATTGCGGGAGAAGATACACAACTTCATCTGCTTTCCGTGACGGTTCCAAAGATGACGCTTGAGGAGGTTGTCGATCGATATCTCGAAACAGCCACTGTGAAGCGCTACATTGGGCAAGAATAGGAACCCTTGAATTTGGTCGGCAGTTTTGCTACGATGCTGCCGGTTACGCCACTGTAGCTCAGTTGGTAGAGCAATGCTTTCGTAAAGCAGAGGTCGGCGGTTCAAATCCGCCCAGTGGCTCCAAAACACTCTCGTGAAAACGGGGGTGTTTTGTTTTGCTGGGAAAAGTAAAAGAGATCCGGATGGATCTCAGTGGAGCGCGTGGGCGCGTGTCAGGGAGCGTTCTTGATCGCGAGGTCGCTCCAGGTCAGGAAGTTGATCTGGTTCGCGGGGAACCAGTTCAGAGCTTCGATGTCGTGGGCATCGAACGATCCCCGTAGGGCCTGCGTGGTGAAGATGGGGCCGCAGTGGACCCCGACGCCTGCGGGCGTGAGCCAGCGGGGCTGGACCAGGACGTTGTCGTGCTCGTCGAGGCAGTAGACGGCGAGCACCGGCCCGCGGGTCTGGCTCGGGAATCCGTTCAGGTAGACGCTGTGCGTTACGACGGCCGTGAAGCCGTTGGGGCCTTCGTACATCGGCTTGCCCATCTCGCTCTCGGCAGTTTGGGTCTCGTGTCGAGTGGTGGGATCGTTCATGGAACCTCCGTCTGGTCGGTTGAAACCAGAGACTGAAGGTACATGGAAAAACGCTTTTTGTCAATCTATGGATGTTCGTATAACAAAAACACTTCCAAATGATTTGGAAGTGTTTTTGTTGGAGCGGGATACGGGAATCGGACCCGCGTCTTCAGCTTGGGAAGCTGACATTCTGCCACTGAACTAATCCCGCCTGTTTGTACACTTGTGAATGGCTCTCTTGAAAGGTATTATAGGAGAGAATTATGCCTATTTCAAGAACCGTATCACTCGCATCGATTCTTTTTTTCTTCTCGTTTTTTCTTTCGCCTGTTTTGGCACAAGAATTAGAAGTGATTGTTGAGACGCAATTTGATGCAGAGACGATTGTGAAAGGGTATACCCTTGAATCATCTGATGGGTTGATGCGTCTTGGCATACGGCCGGAGACGTTGAACGTTTCGACACGGGTAGATATCAAGACATTGGATCCTTCTGTGATGGGAGAGACGCTTGAATCGTTTGCAGAAGCGCCGGACGATGAAGTGACGACACGTTCACTCTTGGGGAACATCTATCTTTTTGATATCCTGAATAAAGAAAGTTATGACGGAACGGATTTCTTTTTTCTCGAGATTAAATATCCAGAGGAAGAAGAGGAAGATGATCGATTGCATGGTCGACGAAAAATCTTTTTCTATAATGCGGTGACGGCTCTTTGGGAAGAACTTCCGAGTGCAGATAATCCAGAAACACAGTCCGTTCGTGCCTTGATTCACCTTCCGTATGCCCGCCTAGCGATTTTTGAAGATGAGATTCCTGAAGTCGGGGAAGCAAGCTGGTATGCGTATCGAGCCTGTGATTGCGCGGCCTCTCCAGATTATCCAAAAGGAACCTATCTCGTCGTGACAAGTATGGAGGATCCTGAAAAGTCGGTAACGGTCGTGGTAAATGATTATGGACCTGATCGTGCTATCCATCCTGATCGCATTATCGATTTGGACAAGGTCGCGTTTGAAAAATTGGCATCGCTGGGTCTTGGTCTCATCAATGTTCATGTAAAACTTCTCCAATGATACGCTTCAAGAACGTTTCAAAGATCTATCCACCCAATGTCGTTGGTGTTGAAGGGGTGAGTCTCCATGTGAAACCAGGGGAGTTTGTTTCGATTGTTGGGAAAAGCGGAACGGGAAAATCAACGCTCGCAAAACTGCTGTTTGCGGAAGAACGCCCTTCTCGTGGAAAAATTGAAATTGGTGGTTGGGATATCACCCACATCTCAGATCGAGATATTTCTCTATTGCGACGTCAGATTGGGGTTGTGTTTCAAGATTTTAAGTTGCTTCCCAAAAAAACGGTGTACGAAAATGTGGCATTTGCCCTTCAGGTGGCAGGGGAGCGTCCACGTCGTATCCGAGAGGTCGTCCCAAAGGTTCTTGAGATTGTAAATCTTTCAAATAAGTCTGATCGATATCCAAAACAGCTTTCAGGGGGAGAACAACAGCGTGTGGCGATTGGGCGTGCGCTTGTGCACTCCCCAAAGATTTTGATTGCCGACGAGCCTACTGGGAATCTCGACACGCTCAATTCAAGAGAGATCATGGATCTCCTGACAAAGATTAATGAGTTTGGAACCACGGTTGCTCTTGTGACACATGATCGAGATATGGTGAATCGTATTAAGCGACGAGTCATCACGTTAGAGGAAGGAAAGATTGTCTCAGACGTTGAAGAAGGACGTTATAAACTTTAGGAGGATTATGTTTGTTTCAAGCTATCGCGTCTCAAAGTTTGCCTTTCAAAATTTTTGGAGAAATTTCTGGTTGTCGATTATTACCGTGAGTATGTTGTTGCTCACACTGATCACGATCAATATCTTGTTGGTGATGAATGTGGTGACAGACCGTGCGATCTCACTTGTGGAGGATCGAGTCGAGGTTTCTGTCTATTTTTATAACTATACGGAAGACACCACACTTTCGTCTGCGGTAGCGTATTTGAGAGGATTGAGTCAGGTACGGAATGTTGAGACCGTGAGTGCACAGGAGGCGTATGAACAGTTTGTGGTCCGACATGGGGATGATGAGCAGATTATGTCATCCTTGGAAGAATTGGGGGAAAATCCATTTGGACCGAGCTTGATTGTGAAGGCCCATACGGTGGAGGATTTCGAGGTGATTATTAATGCGCTTGATAATCCTCAATTTCGCGATGCCATTCGAGAAAAAGATTTTTCTGATTATCAAAGTATTGTAGAGCGTATTCGAGCGACTTCAGATCGTGTTCGTACATTTGGGGTTGCGCTTGCGGTCGTTTTTCTCCTGATCGCCATTTTGATTGTCTTTAACACCGTTCGCATGGGAATTTTTATCCATCGCGAAGAAATTGCGATTATGCGATTGGTGGGGGCAAGTAATTGGTTTATCAAAGCTCCGTTTCTTCTTGAGATGATTTTCTTGAGTCTGATTGCCGTGGGAATCACCATGGTGATGGTTTACCCAGTCGTGGCGTTCCTAGAGCCTCAGATGAGTGTATATTTTGGCGCAGAGTCTTCTGGACTCGTTGCCTACTTCACAGAGAATGGATTATTGATTTTCGGAGGAGAGTTTCTTGCTCTTGTCCTTGTGACATTATTTTCGACGGGCTTAGCTATGCGGAAGTATTTGAAGGTGTAGGGCGAAGAAGGTCTGACCGTCGCCCCACTCGTCTACCAGGGATGGACGCTCACTCTTTGAAAGGTGACACAGGCGACCTTTCATCGTTCGCTACATCCCTGTCCGACTTACCTACCAGGGATGTTGCTTCGCTCCCGCAACGTCACTTACAAGGACGTTGCTCTGCTTCAGCAATATCCCTGTCCGACAAACGGGCTGGCACGGACAGTCGCCCGACCTATCTACCAGGGATGGACGCTCACTCTTTGAAAGGTGACACAGGCGACCTTTCATCGTTCGCTACATCCCTGTCCGACAAACGGGCTGGCACGGACAGTCGCCCGTTTGTGTACCGGCTCCGCCGGTACGGAACCAAGAAAAAAGCTTCACCTTTCGATGAAGCTTTTTTCTTGGTTCCCGGACAGGGATTCGAACCCCGATTATCTGGACCAAAACCAGACGTCCTGCCCTTAGACGATCCGGGAATGTAGTGAGGCAGTGAAATCAAGAGCTGTTTATTTATCAGCTCTTGATTTCACTGCCGAACGGAATGACTGGATATGGCGCACCGCCATATCCGGGAATGTAGTGAACGAATCTCCACACACAGACCAAGATATGACCCTGTCCTATCACGGGAGAAGCGTGTCCATAGTCATAGCCCCCTTACTCCTTTCGTTCGACATAGTACTCGATCCATTTATTTTGTTCAAGGAGCGAGGATTTCCCTCACTTCCAGTAACAATCGTTTCTGCCCAACAGCAACAGGATCGTTTGGCATTGAACGTAAGATATGGCACCATAGAGGGACAGAAACGTTTATCATTGAACAACTAACTGATTTATCTGCGTCGTATGTCAAAACCTACGTGTTTATTTATTGGGCGTTTTCAGCCTTATCACATTGGTCACCAGATGGTGATTCAAGGAATGGTGAAGTTGTGTAAGAAAGTTGTGATTGGGATTGGAAGTTCAGAGAAATCTGGAACGGCCGAGAATCCCTATACGACCGCAGAACGCAAAGAGATGATCCAACAGGCGCTTCAGGATCAAGATATTATCCCGTTGTTTGATGTGGTGTTTGTCGACCTTCCAGACCATGATGACGATGCTCAATGGACAGAACATGTTTTGGAGAAGGTGGGGCACGTGGATATGGTCTGGACGGGAAACGAATGGACAAAGAAGTGCTTTGAAGGAAAACTTGAAATCAAAGATATTAAAGAAGTTCCAGGAATCAGCTCGACCGCTATTCGTGAGATGATCAAGTCAAAAGACATGGACTGGAAAACAAAGGTTCCTGGTTCTGTGGTAAAATCTATTCAAGATTTAGGATACGAACGGATTACATAACATGTTTCGCCGACTTCCACACCTCCTCATGTTTAGCATCATCTTTGGATCTATCTGGATCCAGGGGATGGTTCCTGATGTTCATGGAGATCATGGCATGATGGATCAGAACTGTTTGGAGCATTGTCTTTCCAGTTTTCATTTGGGAACGGTAGACGATGGGATTGTTGTTTCTATCGCCTATCTTGCGGTTGAGTCTTCTGTGAGAGAAGAGCGCTATCGGATTCAAGATGAGGTAACACAAGAGAGAGATTTTGCATCTCATCATGATCCTGGAAGGATACTGACTACGATAAAACGCGAGTAAGACTCAAGAATCGAGTAATCTTTTTACCTTATTCATTTCTTGAGTTTTTTATTATGTCAGAAAAAGTAAAGTTCTGTGTCACAGGCACGACTTGCGCAAGTTGTGAGGTGCTCCTTGAACGTGAGTTAAAAAACGTAAAAGGGGTTCTTCAAGTAGAGGCTTCTCATGCTCAGCAGTGTGTCGAGATTGATGTGGCTCACGGAGCATCGATTTCTATTGATGATCTGGCTCAGGCGGTTGCGGGTCATCCGTATACGTTTTCTCCTTGGAAAGAATCCGCCTCTCATGCGTGGGATCTTCCACGAATTGGGGCCGTGCTTCTTCTCGTTTGGGTGGTTTGGTATGTTCTTAATTCATTCGGGTTTCTTACAATTACTCCTACGGTGAGTGGATCAGGTGGGTTGATGGCCATCTTTACGATTGGGGTAATCGCCTCGCTGTCATCATGTACGGCTATTTTGGCTGGGCTTATTTTGGCCATCTCGGCGAATCATGCGAAGCGGAATACCTCGGAATCAACACACGATCGGCTTCGACCACACATTCTGTTTAATATCGGACGTGTGATCGGGTTTGGACTGTTTGGGGCGTTGATCGGACTTGTTGGGTCGCTTCTTGTTCTTACCCCAGGATTGAATGCTATCTTCGTGCTTCTTGTTGCGCTATTGATGCTTGGAATCGGGGCAAACTTGTTGCATCTTGTTCCAAAGGGGGCGTTTAGCATTCGTCCTCCAAAATGGGTGAGTCATAAGATTCATGCGCTTCAAGATTCTCCTCATCCGGCGATGCCGTTTATTCTCGGAGCCCTCAGTTTCTTCCTTCCTTGTGGATTCACCCAGTCGGTTCAACTCTATGCGCTTTCAACGGGCGAGCCTTTGACGAGTGCGGTGATTATGATGGTGTTTGCGTTAGGAACGGTTCCCGCACTATTTGGTGTCGGAGCTGCCACATCGCTCACAAAAGGGAATACGCTCAAGTATCTCACGCAGGGAGCGGGAGTGTTGGTCCTCGTGATTGGATTTTCCCAACTCGGAAACGGGTTAACGCTTTTGGGAGTTGGGTCCATTTCGGCTCCAACACAAGAACAGCTTGCGATGGCAGAAGGAGCGCTCGTTCTGGTTGATGGAAAGCAGGTGATTCAAATGGAGGTTGCGAGCGCGGGATTCTATTCCCCTGAGGTCTTACAAGTCGTTGCCGGCATCCCTGTTGAATGGGAGATTTATGGTCCTGAGTTTATGGGTTGTTTCGATACGCTGATCTCTCGCGGGCTCGGAATCTCGACACGTCTGAAGCCGGGAATGAATACGATTGAGTTTACTCCAACCAAACCCGGGAACTACACATTTAGCTGTTCGATGGGAATGAGTCGCGGGACAATGGTTGTCGTCCCTAATGAGAATTAATATGACACAAACAACATTTAAGATTTCGGGAATGCATTGTGCGTCGTGCGCCGTGAATATCGAATCTGAGCTGGGAAAGATTTCAGGCGTGAAAAAAGCGAATGTGAACTATGCGCTGGCGAGTGCTTCTGTGGAGCATGAGGCGTCTGTGATGGATCACCAGCTTCATGAAACGGTGAAAGGACTTGGCTATCAGGTCCAGATGCCTGGAATGGAGGGAGATGCACATGCGCATCATGGTTCAGATGGTGCAGGTCGTCGGGCGTTTATTTCCATGGGTTTGGCTGTGCCAGCTGTGATCATGGCGATGCTCGGGTTTTGGCCATGGGGACAGGCCATTCTTGCAACGATCGTTGTGCTTGGACCGGGGATGGAATTTCACAAGACGACCGCAAAACAATTGAAGCGTGGAAAGGCAAACATGGACACCTTGATTACCATAGGAACTGGAAGTGCTTTGCTCGTGAGTTGGTGGCAAATCTTTGTCGGAGGCCACATCTACTTTGAGACCGCCGCGCTTATCACGGGGTTTATTCTTCTTGGTCGTTACTTTGAGGCGCGCGCAAAAGGGCGTGCCAGTGAAGCGATTTCTCGACTGATGGAACTTGGTGCCAAAATGGCTCACCTGATAGCAGAAGATGGAACTACCCGCGATGTCCCTGTGGAATCCTTGAAGGTGGGGGATCAGGTGCTCGTAAAGCCAGGGGAAAAAGTGCCTTTGGATGGATTGATTGTAAAAGGATCGTCGAATCTGGATGAGTCAATGCTGACAGGAGAGAGTATGGCTGTCTCGAAGAAAGAGGGGGATGATGTTTTTGGAGCAACGGTGAATCAGGACGGGGCGCTTACGGTCAAGGTGAAAGCATTGTCTGGGAATACGGTTTTGGCGCAAATAGTAAAAATGGTGGAACAGGCTCAACAGGAGAAAGCACCGATTCAGAAACTTGTCGATAAAATTTCAGGAATCTTTGTTCCGATTGTAATCGTGATCGCAGGGGTGACGTTTGTGGCATGGTACGCAATAACGGGGGATATCAGCGCATCATTTATCCCCGCTATTGCCGTTCTCGTGATTGCATGCCCTTGTGCGCTTGGTCTTGCTACACCTACCGCCATTTTGGTTGGAACAGGGCGTGGAGCCAAAGAGGGGATTCTCATCAAGAGTGGAGAAGCGCTGGAACGAAATCGTCATATTGATGTGGTGCTATTCGACAAAACAGGAACCCTGACAGAGGGTCGACCTTCTGTGACGAATACCGATTTGAGTTCTGAACAGATGAGTTTTGTAGCATCTCTTGAAGCCTCTTCTGAGCATCCTCTCGCTATGGCGGTTGTGCGCTACGCGAAGGATCAGGGAGTTGTTCTTAAGCCCGTTGATCAGGTGAAGTCGATTACCGGAAAAGGGATTGAGGGAATGGTTGATGGAAAGAAGGTGGTTATTGGATCTCCATCGTTTGTCTCTGCAAAGAATGTCCCACAAGTAGAGTTGTGGCAGTCCGAGGGGAAAACCGTGGTTGTTGCTATGGTTGAGGGGGTTGTTATTGGAACACTTGCGATTGCGGATGCGCCAAAGGAGTCAGCAAAGGAAGCTGTGGCTGAACTGAAGCGAATGGGTCTTGAAGTAGTGATGGTCACGGGAGATAACCGTCGGACCGCAGAAGCGATTGCGCATCAGTTGGGAATTGATCAAGTGGAATCTGAAGTGATGCCAGGAACAAAACTCGATGTCGTTAAAGCGCTTCAAGAAAAAGGAAAGAAAGTGGCATTCGTGGGGGATGGAATTAACGATGCGCCTGCGCTCACGCAAGCCGATCTTGGAATCGCGATGGGAACGGGAACAGATATCGCCATTGAAGCCGGACAGATTGTGTTGGTCGGTGGGGGTCCTGAGAAAGTTGTTTCCGGGCTTAAACTTGCCTCAGCAACCTACAGAGGCATCCGTCAGAACCTCTTCTGGGCGTTCTTCTACAATGTTGCGGCAATTCCACTCGCTGCGTTCGGGCTTTTGAACCCGATGATCGCATCAGGTGCTATGGCGTTCTCAAGTATCTCCGTCGTCCTGAATTCACTCAGAATACGACGCGCAAAAATCTAAGGTAAAAGGCCGGGGAAACCCGGTTTTTTGTTTTTCTCTTCCTTGCCTTTTTTGGTCTATTTGTTACCCTGGAGCTTGTGAATACACAGATCCCACCCCCTGGAACTCCCGTTCTCGGGGGATTATGCGTTTTCTGATTGTTCTTAAATGAGCGATCTACTTGCTCTTCACCGTGAAAACCTTTCACCGACCAATGAGGTCGGCTCAAGTTTTTCACGGTTCCAGAGCGCCGTATCTCATCTCATTTAGGAACAATCATATATGTATGTATGAAATTTAAGCTTACATCAGATTATCAACCTGCCGGAGACCAACCTAAGGCGATTAAAGACCTTACGAGTGGCATCAACGCTGGAGAGTCATTCCAGACGCTTTTGGGGGTGACTGGGTCCGGAAAGACATTCACGATGGCGAATGTTATTCAGAATACACAGAAACCAACATTGGTGATTGCTCACAATAAAACACTTGCCGCTCAACTCTGTAATGAATTTCGGGAGTTCTTTCCTGAGAATATCGTCGAGTATTTCGTGAGCTATTATGATTACTATCAGCCAGAGGCATACATGCCTCGGACAGATACGTATATTGAAAAGGAATCGCAAATCAATGACGAGATTGATCGACTGCGTCACTCGGCCACGCAAGCTCTCTTGTCTCGCAGAGACGTGATTATTGTGGCAAGTGTTTCGTGTATTTATGCTCTTGGGAGTCCGGATGAGTATAAAAAGACCGTTTTACATATCGAAAAAAACGAAGGTCTTGAGCGGAATGAATTATTGCGAAGGCTGACCGCCATGCAGTTTGAGCGCACAACGGCAGATATCACACGCGGACATTTTCGCGCGCGCGGTGATATCGTCGAGGTGATGCCGATGAATGAAGAAATAGTCTATCGCATCATGTTTGAAGAGGAGAAGATTATCGATCTTCAAGCGCTGGATCCGATCACACGGAAGCTTCTTGATCATCCGCAGGACATTTGGATTTTCCCCGCAAAACATTATGTCGTTTCTTCCGATCGGCAAGAAGGAGCAATAAAAGAGATTCGTCGTGACTTGAAAGAACGTCTTGCACAGTTTGATAAAGAGGGAAAAGTCCTTGAGGCAGAGCGACTTTCTCGTCGAACTCGATTTGATCTTGAGATGATGGAGAATATTGGGTACTGCAGTGGAATCGAGAACTACTCTCGACACTTTGATGGAAGAGAACCCGGACAACCTCCGTACACGCTCATCGATTATTTTCCAGATGATTTCTTGACGATTATTGATGAGTCGCATGTCACGATCCCTCAGATTGGGGGGATGTATAACGGAGATCAGGCCAGAAAAGGCACACTGATTGAACATGGCTTCCGTCTTCCAAGTGCCAAGGACAATCGACCGCTCATGTTTGAGGAGTTTGAGGAGCGGATGAATCAAATGGTGTTTGTCAGTGCGACACCGGGATCCTATGAGATCAAAAAGTCGTCAAAGGTGGTCGAGCAGATTATTCGACCAACAGGGCTCGTTGATCCTGTGGTGACGATGCACCCTGTAACAGAGGAAGGGGATTATCCAGGGCAAGTTGAGCACTTAATCGGAGAAATTCAAAAACGTGTGGCTCTGCATGAACGTGCTCTTGTCACGACCCTTACAAAAAAGATGGCAGAAGACCTTACAGAGTTCTTGTTACAGAAAGGGGTGAAAGTTCAGTATCTTCATTCAGATGTTCAGACACTTGATCGTATTACCATCCTCTCAGATCTCAGAAAAGGGCTGTACGATGTGATTGTGGGAGTAAACCTTCTTCGTGAAGGATTGGATTTGCCGGAGGTGACGCTCGTGGCGATCTTAGATGCGGATAAGGAAGGGTTTCTTCGTTCTGAAACGGCGATTGTGCAGACCATTGGTCGGGCCGCGCGAAACGTGAAAGGAGAGGTGATCGTATATGCGGATCACATAACTGGATCTTTGGAGCGAGCGATGAAAGAAACAACACGTAGACGCAATATTCAACTCGCACACAATACAAAGGAAGGGATCACTCCACAGACGATCATCAAAGGGATCAAAGATATTCGAGCGATGCTTGGGGGAGAAGATGAACAGAAGATCGAAGAGATTTTGAAACTCGAAATGACGGCTGAACCCCATGAGATTGAACAGGTGATCAAAGAGAAAGACTACGAGATGAAAGAGGCGGCTAAGAAGCTCGATTTCGAAACAGCCGCTATTTTGCGTGATGAAATATCGCTATTAGCCAAAGAACTTGATAAGAAAATGAACGTTTCTAAGAAAAAGGTCCCAAAGAAGAAATAGGTATGCAAGATAAAATCACTATTAAAGGGGCGCGAGAGCATAACCTTAAGAATATCTCGTTGGAGCTTCCTCGGAATAAACTGATTTGTTTTACCGGCGTGTCCGGATCGGGGAAGTCGAGCTTGGCGTTCGATACAATTTTTGCGGAAGGTCAGCGACGCTATGTTGAATCATTGTCCGCCTATGCTCGGCAGTTCTTAGGTCAGATGGAAAAGCCTGATGTTGATGAAATTGAAGGGTTGTCTCCAGCCATTTCTATTGATCAAAAAGCGCACGGAAGTAATCCTCGTTCAACGGTTGCAACGATTACGGAAATTTATGATTATCTTCGGGTGCTGTATGCACGCGTTGCACAGCCACATTGTGTGACGTGTGGGGAGAAGATTCAAAAGCTCACAAACGAAGAAATGGTCGATCTCATCCTCGCCAATCTGTCAGGGGAGAAGGGTTCGGTTAAAGTGCTAGCGCCTGTGGTGAAAGGACGTAAGGGAGAGTATTACCAGCTTTTGTATGACCTCTATAATTCAGGATTTGCACGCGTGCGGATTGATGGGAAGGAACATCGTCTTGATGAGTCTATAAAGTTGGCCCGATACAAAGCGCATGTTATCGAAATTGTGGTTGATTCTATTCCGTTAGCCTCTTTCAAAACACACGAGAAAGATGCACGTCAACGTTTGTCTGATGCGCTCGAGATTGCCGTAGATCGTGGCGAAGATGTCGCGAATATTGTCTATCCAGATAATACTGAGCAACTTTTGTCTTCAAAGTTTAGTTGTCCAAAGGACGGGTTCTCTTTTCCAGAAATTGAGCCTCGACTGTTTTCGTTTAACTCTCCGTATGGGGCATGTCCTGAGTGTACGGGGCTGGGAACGGCTGAACTGTATTCCGAGGAATTGTGTGGCAAGTGCTCTGGAGCTCGACTTCGCGAGGAGGCCCTTTTCGTCTGGCTCCCAAGACCTGGGAAAGGAAATGAGAAGGGGATTTCTATTGTGGAGATATCGGCAATGTCGATTGCGGATGCTGTGGACTTCTTCACGCATCTTTCATTGAACGAGAAGGATACACAGATTGCGGGTTCGATCTTGAAGGAGGTTCAGAACCGTCTTCACTTTATGCTTGATGTTGGCTTGCATTATCTGACACTCGATCGTATGGCGGGAACGCTCTCCGGTGGTGAAGCTCAGCGCATTCGTCTTGCTTCCCAAGTGGGTTCACGTTTGGTGGGGGCGATGTATGTTCTTGATGAACCGACGATTGGGCTTCATCAGCGAGATAACGATCGACTGATTAAGACGCTCGAGGATCTTCGGGATATTGGAAATACCGTTATTGTGGTCGAGCATGATGAAGATACGATGCTTGCGTCTGACTTCATGGTCGAGATTGGTCCTGGGGCTGGAGTCAATGGTGGGCATGTGGTTGTCGCTGCCGAGACACAAGAAGCCCTTAAGGACAAGAATTCGATTACGGCTGCGTATATTCGGGGAGATAAGAAAATTGAGATTCCCAAAGAACGGCGAGCTCCAGGAAAGGATGTCATCAAGATTAAGGGCGCTTCGGCAAATAATTTGAAGAATATTGATGTGGAGATTCCGCTAAGACGTTTTGTGTGCGTGACAGGTGTTTCAGGATCAGGAAAGTCAACACTGGCGTACGAGACGATGTATAAGGCCGTGTCTAAAAAACTGAATGGAGGAAAGCAAACACCCGGGAAGCATAAGGCCGTTCTTGGGGTTGAGTATCTGGATAAGACCATTTTGATTGATCAGGGAGCCATTGGGCGAACATCTCGATCAAATCCAGCGACGTATACCGGTATTTGGGGGCCTGTTCGAGACATGTTTGCAGAAACATCCGAGGCCCGATATCGCGGATATAAGAAAGGGCGGTTTAGTTTCAATCGACCGGGTGGTCGTTGCGAGAACTGTGAGGGGCATGGAATGATTGCCATTGAGATGCACTTCCTTCCAACGGTGTATGTCACGTGTGATGTTTGTAAAGGAAAACGTTTCGATCGGGAGACGTTGGAGATTTTATACAAGGAGAAGAATATTTATCAGGTGCTTGAAATGGAAGTGGCTGAAGCATCGGAGTTTTTCAAGGATGTGCCTCCTATCTCTGATCGTCTTGAAACGCTCAAACAGGTTGGATTGGGATATGTAAAGCTGGGTCAGCCTGCTCCAACGTTGTCTGGAGGAGAGGCACAGCGTGTGAAACTCTCAACAGAGCTCGCAAAACGCCAAACAGGGAAAACACTTTATCTTCTTGATGAGCCTACGACAGGTCTTCATTTTGAAGATGTGAAGAAACTTCTCGAGGTGTTGCATGAGCTTGTAAATAAAGGAAACACGGTTGTGGTCATCGAACATAACCTTGATGTGATTAAGACGGCCGACTGGGTGATCGATCTTGGTCCTGAGGGAGGGGATTTAGGGGGAGAGGTTGTGCTCGCGGGAACTCCGGAAGATATCGCTCGACACGGAAAGAGTTACACGGGGCAGTATCTAAAACGTGTGTTGAAAAAATAAGTATGCGCTATCTCATCCTCGGTTTGTTCCTTGTCGGTGTTGGGTGTCTCACATCGGTAACCCCCTCTAACTCCCCCTTGGAAAGGGGGAGGACCGAAACGACTTCGATCCCCCTCCTTGGGCAGGAGGGGCTGGGGGAGGTTGCCGTCCAGGAGGAAATACTTCTCATCGATGCCCAAATTCTCTATAAGGGATTTGGTGAATACTTTGAGGATCGTTTCTCGGGTTATCACGTGGCGATTGATCTGGAGGCACCGGCTGACACCCCTGTGTATGCGATCGATGATGGAAAAGTCACCTATGCGACAACCGTGTCAGGTTATGGAGGGGTGATGATCGTGCGACATGAGGTAAACGATAGAATCGTGAGTGCGATCTATGGACATCTTGATCCGGCCTCCATGCGAGGGGTCGGTGAGTCGGTTGCCAAAGGTGAGCAACTTGCCGTGCTTGGCGAGGAAGGCGAGGAAACAGATGGAGAGCGCGAGCATTTGCATTTTGCGATGTATGAAGGAGATGAGATTCGTCTGCAGGGATACGAAACTGTTGCGAGCGCGGTGAATAACTGGCTCAATCCCATTGACGAATTAAGAGGTTCGTTCACTGAGTCAGATCGTTATGCCTCGGATCTTGGATTTGATGAGGAGGGAGAAGCGTTGTTCCAGATCGATTTTGAGATTCCATACGGTTGGGATATTGAGTACATTCCATCGATCCAGGCGCTCAATCTCTATACCCTTTCTGGTGAGGGAACCGCGCGCGAACGTTCGCAGATCTTGATTCGATACTTTGACGCCAGTTCGTTTCTCACCCTCTCAAACGTCACGATTCATTCCGTTGAAGATGCGGTGATCGGGATAGGTGATTATGTGGCACGACGGTACGACATCGAGAAGAAGTCTGGGATCACTGATTTCGCTGACCAACCTTCTTGGCGTAATGAACGTCACAGGGTCACTGACTTCCGACTAGAAGAAGGATACACGCGATATTACGTTGTCGCGGGACATCCAGACCTCGATCCGGTCGTGTACGAGACCGTGCTGGCGAGCATGCGAGAAATTGAATAAAAAACACAGGCTTTAGAACTTTCTAAAGCCTGTATGTTATTTCGTTTATTGTTTACGCTATTCAACAATAAGCGTTCCTTCCATGCCGAACTGTCGGTGTGAACCAATATCGCAGTAGAATGCGTAGGAACCGGCTTTGTCTGGTGCGGTGAAGTAATAGGTTTCGCCTTCAGCGATCTCATATCGGATATCGAGTTCGTCGATCACGAAGGTGTGTGTTCCTGCATTTTTTGCGAAGGTAATAGCAACCGTTTCACCTTGATTGATCACGAGTTCACTTGGCGAAAAAAAGAAGTTTCCACTCTCCATCTCGATTTCTACATCCGCAGGTTCGCCAAGCATAATTTCTGTGACGAGGATCCCATCTTCTGTGGTTGTTGTGGTGTTTGTGCCCACTTGTTGAGTGATAACAGATCCTGAAGAGGTTGTGATGTCGAGCGTTGTAACATCAAGGGCATCATCTTGTTGGGTGCATCCTGCGCCTAGAAGAACGAGAGCAAGAGAGAGCATCAAAAATGGTTTCATATGATAGGGTATTAGATAATAAGGTAAACGAAGCTTAACCCATGATCCCGTCTAAGATCAAGATAACGCAGAAAGTTCTTCCAGATGCTCCTGGAGTGTATTTGTATTATGACTCGTTGGGGGAACTTCTGTATGTGGGGAAGGCGACATCGTTGAAACGCAGAGTAGGATCGTACTTTGCAAAGGCTCATGAACGACGGATTGAAGAGATGGTCCTTCAAATTGCGCGCATTGATTATATCCAAACCCCGACGGTGATTGAGGCGCTTGTGTTGGAAGCAAACAAGATTAAAGCTCTGCGACCAAAATACAATATTCTTCAGCGTGACGATAAAACGTTTTTGTATCTTGTTGTGACGAATGAAACATTTCCTCGACCACTTCTGATGCGAGGGCGTGAGTTGCAACACATGGGAGTGAATCCGTTCCAAACTACCCTTACCGGAGTAGCAAAGAAGAAATTTCTCCGTGTTTTCGGACCCTATACGAGTAGTCGTTCGTTGAAGATGGCGCTTGACCTTATTCGTCATGTTATTCCGTGGAGTGATTGTGAGCCTCCTGTCGTGACAGGGCGTACACGGGGGTGCTTTAATTCTCAAATTGGAAAATGCCCTGGGGTGTGTTCTGGGAAGATTACTGCTTCAGCATACAAGCGTTATATTCGGCAACTCATCTATTTTTTTGAAGGAAAGAAATTGCGTATTGAGCGTGAGTTGGAGAGGGAAATGAAACAATCTGCAAAAGAGTTGCGATTTGAGGATGCGACGATATTGCGCAGACGATTAGGAGCGCTTCAACACATTCAGGATGTCGCACTTCTTTCTCGGGAGGATCATGATCTTCCGTTTTCGCAGGAGGAGGTTGGGGACAAGATTCATCTTGAGGGGAGAATTGAGGCGTACGATATTAGCAATATTTCAGGAACAAGTGCTGTGGGGTCGATGGTGGTGTTTGAGGATGGGGTTCCCGCAAAGGATAAGTATCGGAAGTTCAAAATCAAGACGGTGGACGGCCCCAATGATGTCGCCATGATGGATGAGGTGATCCGACGTCGATTAAAAAGAGCAGAACAGTATCCAAAGGCATGGCCGTTGCCAGAGGTGATGGTGATTGATGGCGGAAAGCCCCAAGTGAATCGTGTTCAAGCTATTTTGGATGAATTCGGAGTTTCTGTCCCAATCGTGGGTCTCGCAAAGGGGTTTGATCGAAAACAAGATCGCATGGTTCTTGATCGAAATAATGACGAACTTGTGCGGATTTCGACAAGAGGGAAAGAATTGTTTCAAAAAGCGCGCGACGAAGCACATCGATTTGCGGTTAGTTATCATCGAACCGTACGAGCCCAGAAACTTATTCCTAAAAAGAAATGACCTGAGCAGGGTCCTATATCTATCTTTATGAAACCACAAACGGAACGGCTTACAGAATTTGTTGGATGGGCGGGTGTGTTATGCATTCTCCTGGCGTATGGACTATTGAGTTTTGAGGTGGTGGAGTCGAGCTCTGTTGCGTATCATTCACTTAATTTGCTTGGTGGCGCCGGTATTATTGTTGATGCGGTGGCAGATAAGAATTATCAACCAGCCGTATTGAATGTTGCATGGATTGGAATCGCCCTATTCTCGATTATAAAGATTAGTAGTTAGCGTATGGCGATGGAACTGACACATGTGCGATTTGCTCAAGATTTGAAAAATCGGCTTGGAATTGAGAATGAATCGGCCTATTATGCAGGAACGATTTATCCAGATTCGCGATACATGACGAAGATCGATCGCAATTTGACGCATGCAGGGACGAGCCCACAAGATCCGTTCGTAGAGGGACTTACCGACTTTGAAAAGGGGTGGGCGACACACTTGTTGTATGACCGGTTGGCACATCCGCAGTATGCTCAACTTTCGCCGTGGCCGAGCGAGACAGTAGAGCAGGGGAATCATGTGTGGCAGTTCATCTCGGCCGCGAAGGTGGTCGAGGACATGCAGAGCTATGAAGTGATGGGTGGGACTGTTGATATGATCCTGAACATCGATTTCCAACAACGACCTAACGACGAAGATCCCTCAATCATGCGAGCTTATGCCCAGATTCAGAAAACGCTTTATCAACAGACACCGGCACTCGAACACTATAGAAATTTTTGGGTGACCTTGAGTTCGAATACGGTGGTCATTGATGGTGTGATGAAGCATGTTACGGAGATGTTGAGTAATGATTCCCTCCAAAAGAACATTCGAGGAATTTATGCGAGTGTTCTCGACGAATTAGCAATCTAGGTTTTCCGCATCTTTAAGAATGAGATTTACGCCAGGGAAACCTGGTTTTTTCGTACACAACTGTGGGTAAGTTTGGTTGACCTGTGTCATAGGGTGGCATAAAATGGGTGCAGGTGGAGAAAAGTGGGGATTGCTGAGACGTATTTCAGCGGTGCTCACTTTTGTTTAATAAAACCACTCAAGAACGGCCCCAATATGTTTATAGGCGAGTATAAACATGCCATCGACGAAAAAGGACGTCTTGCGATTCCGTCAAAGTTTCGCAAAAGTCTTGTGAAGGGTGCCGTTGTCACACGAGGTTTAGATTCATCTCTATTCCTGTTCCCCAAGGAGGAGTGGGGTAAGCTTGCAGAAAAGCTTGCGAGTTTGCCCCTGGGGCAATCTAATTCACGCGCCTTCGCCCGACTCATGCTTGCGGGTGCCATGGATGTGGAATTAGACAAACAGGGAAGAGTCGTTTTGCCAGAGTATTTACGTCAGTACGCTGGTTTGAAAAAGACTACGATCGTTGCTGGTCTCTATAACCGGCTCGAGATATGGGATGAAGAAAAATGGGAGACGTATAAGAAAAAGGTCGAAAGCGACGCAGATACCGTCGCGGAGAAATTAGGCGAATTAGGTATTTAAATTGGTCGCCGAAGTTTGAAGTGCCGTTTGGGGTTTACTGAACCTTTTCCCTGAATGGAGCTTCAATCTTCGGCAACTAATGAGGAGGCAGACCATCATTATGGAACACAAACCTGTCCTTCTTGCTGAGGTAAGCAACTATCTCAAACCGGAGCCGAACGATCTTTTGATAGACGGCACTGTGGGGCTGGGAGGGCATGCGGCGACCCTATTGTCACATGTCCTTCCTGGCGGCCGTCTCCTTGGCATCGATCGTGATGCCTCGAATCTAGAGCTTGCGCGAGAGCGTTTATCTGGATTCGGTGAAGCTGTTGTGCTTGTGCACGACAGCTACGCCAATGTCACAGATCATGCAAAAACTCATGGGTTTACGCAGGTCAATGGAATACTCTTGGATCTTGGATTTTCCTCAGTTCATGTGGACGATCCGGAGCGAGGGTTCTCCTTTCGGTCCGATGGACCGTTAGACATGCGTTATGACCGCACGCAATCACTGACCGCTGAAGTCATTGTGAATGAGTGGTCGGAAGACGAGTTGGCGCAGATTTTTCGACAGTATGGCGAAGAACGTGAAGCACGTCCTATTGCTCAATTAATCGTTTCATCTCGGGCAAAAATACCTATTCGTCGCACAACGCAACTTGCTGATTTGATCGCTGGTCTCAAGCGACAGCACGGCAAAACGCATCCTGCGACGCAAACTTTTCAAGCCTTGAGAATCGCCGTAAACGATGAATTTGGCGAATTAGAGCGTGTCCTACCAGAGTGTGTGAACTTACTTAAACCCGGTGGTCGATTGGCCATCTTGAGCTTCCACTCCCTTGAGGATCGGATCATCAAACAGTTTTTCAAAAACACTCCGAGCCTCAAGGAAGTCACGAAGCGTCCTATCGTTGCCACACGTGAAGAGCAGATAGAGAACCCGCGTTCTCGAAGTGCAAAATTGCGTGTCGCAGAAAAAATTTAAATCAGGAGGATCTCATCAGGAGATCGTTGTAGACACCCCACTGTCTATTTATGTCCCCAGTTGCCATACAAACAGCTACGTTTTCATCATCTCAAGTTTCGCATCGGATTTCGATGCGGATGTGGGTGCATGACCATGTCGTTGCCATCAATATCGTTTCGCTTGCCGTTCTTGGATTATTGGTTGTCTCGTACATTGTTCAGGTGAACGCAACAACGTCTAAAGGATATGAGATCCGCGATTTAGAAACACAGGTTCATGAGCTTTCGCTTCTGAATCAGAATCTCGAGCTTGAAACACGTCGGTCACAATCGCTTACCCATGTGGCGGAATCTGTGAAGATGCTTGGGTTCGTGAAAGCTGAGATGCCGAACTATATCGACAGTTCAGAGAGTTCGTTCGCATTTGTAGACTAGATTGATAAACGGCGTGTGCCGTTTTTTTGTTTAGAGTGTTATACTGGAGACATCTAGGAGGATATGCTCAGGAAAACAATTTGGACAATCTTTTCATTCTTTAGACAAAGAAAAGATTTTTTCGCATGCTTTCTATATTTTACAAAATGATGATCCGTATTGAGTGTGTGTAAGTGAACTCAATTCGAAATCGTTTTACTGAGTATGTTTCAAACAGCAATTTTTGATCAAGAGACCGTCATGCAGGCGGTGAATAATGTGAACTGGCTCCAGCCAACGTGGGATCTTTTTATTATCCTCTTTTTTGTCGTTGCGTCGCTCATCTACGGAATTTCACTTGGTCGAGATCGGATTATTGTGATTCTTGTTTCGATTTACATGTCGCTCGCCATCGTGAACCAAATTCCATTTCTAAGTGATTTCAATGCAGGTATTTCGGTGAACGACACATTCGCTCTACGTGTTTCCGTATTTCTTGGAATCTTTATTCTCTTGTTTTTCTTTCTTTCTCATTCCGCGCTCATGAAAGCGTTTGGACACAATGGAAATCAAGGGAAGCTTTGGCAGGTCATGATTTTCTCGTTTTTGCATGTAGGGCTTCTCATCAGCGTGACACTTTCATTTTTCCCAGCTGATCTTGCGAATGTGCTTTCTCCCATGACTCAAGGATTGTTTATGAGTGATATTGCCCAAGCCGTGTGGGTGACGCTTCCTGTTATTGCCATGGCCGTATTTGGAGCGGGTGAGGAAAAATAGCGTAACGTTGCACGTGTTTTTGGGTACTAAGTAAACGTGGGCGAAAACCAGAAACATGGATAAACGCGCATTTGAACAGTTTTATAAGGTGAACGTTGATCGTATCTATCGATACGTTTTTTTTCGTGTTGGCCGGAATCAGACCGTGACGGAGGATCTGGTGTCAGAAATATTCATGAAAGCCCTAAAACATTTTCATAAGTACGATCCAAAAATATCGGAATCGGCATGGATTTACCGCATTTCACACAATCATTTAGCAAATTACTTCCGCGATCAAAAGAAGCATGTGGATCTGGAAGACGTAAGTTTTACGCTGGTAGGAGAGGACGGAAGAGCTTCTTTTGAGCGTCATGAGGAGGATCTCAAATTGTACACCGCTCTGGACGAACTTTCGTTAGATGAGAGACGTCTGGTAACCATGAAGTATCTGGAAGGGTACTCATATAAGGAAATGGCACACATTCTTGAAAAAACAACCGATGGGTTAAAGGTTGCGACGCATCGTGCCATGAAAAAACTCAAATTATGTTTCCCCTTAAAAGACAATTAAAGAAAACACGGAAAGCGATTGTTCCATCCGCGGTATTTCGGGCGCAACTGTTGTCTGAGCTTTCGCTGGCGTATGACCAGGAACATGGGTGTCCACGTCCACGTTCCTTCTTGTTTCGTTTTGCCACCGTAGGACTGACCTCGCTTGTTCTCATATTCACGATGGGAGCTGGGGTGTATGCGTATGAAAGTCCTGAGGTGACAGAGGGACACCCCCTGCATTTCATGAAGTCGGGTGTTGAGCGTATTCAAGAAGGCGTTTCACGTTCTCCTGAGGCGCGAACACGTTTTCATGCACGCATGATGGAACGTCGCTTAGAGGAAGGAGAATATCTTCTTTCACATCGACCCCAAGACGTTCCACCTTCGCTAGATGCAGCCGCAGACCAGTTTGAGCACTCAATTCAGGCTCTTGAGGATGGAGTTGAAGATGCGGAAATGCGAAATGCGTTTATTGAAGTACTTTCCGTACGCCGAGCACGTTACGTTGAGCTGTCTTCACGTGTATCAACTACAGAGGAAGAGAGTGGAAAGTTTGATCGTCTTCGTATGCGCATCGAAGGACATGAGCTTTCTGAGGAAGAATTCATACACCTGTTTGAAATGGGGCGTCGCGCGAATGACTCTCTCAACGGGCGTTAATCCTAAATAGACTTACTATGACATCGATACTTACATCCATGCGTCTACCAGTTGCGGTCCTTGCGCTCGCATCTATGATTCTTGTACCTTTCGCATCTGCATTTGCTCATGGTCCTGGAAATGGATCTGAGGGGAATAGACCAGAACACCGACCTCCTGCGATCGCATTTGAAATCGTCTCTGCAAGTGCCAGTGAAACAGGCGAAGGGACGATTACCGCAACCATAGAGAAGGTTTCTCCAAAACTGACAGAAGAAATGGGTCTTGAAGAAGGGGAAGAGATGACGATTACCTACACGTCAGAAACAACATTTATTGTTGATGGGGGAGAAGTTGAGCGTGATTCGTTCGAGACTGGTGAAATTCTTTTCGTCATTGGAGAGGTTGATGCCGAAGGAATGACCATTACGGCTAAGGTTATTGCCGATAAGCCAGCATTTTCACATCCACGTGGATTATTTCGAGTGGGGGAGGTGGTAGAAATTGATACAGAGGCAAATACAATTCTTATTCAGTCACTTCGATCGCTCCAAGAAGGAGAACTCCAGCAATATGTTCTTGTATCCTACGACGACGAGACAACCTTTGATAAAGACCGCCAAGCGGTGAGCGAATCAGGTGTCTCTGTTGGAGATAAGATTCATGTCCGTGGGGATGTGAATACAGAATCAGAAGCGTATTTTGCTGAAATTGATGCGGAACACGTTCTTCTCTGGACGGAGCTTGAGCCAAAACGTCCTTTCTTTCAGCAAGGACATCGTCAAGCCGAATAATACATATAAGGTGAACATAAAAAACCAGCCTTCGCCGGCTGGTTTTTTGTTCTATCTAAGTTTTTTCGCATGCGATAAGGGTTTGATTCGCTTTCGTGATGGTGTTTTGCGCTTCGTGCACAGGTGAGCCATGCTCTTTTCATTCTATGGTAGAATATAGGCGATATGGTAAAAGATATTCGTCCTATTGATCTAGAATCCTCCGCAAAGCAGGAGGTTGTACCTTCGTCTTCTGAGTCGAAGGAAATTCCTTCCGTTCCGGAGATCCAGCCTGACAAGCAACGAACTCCTGAAACAGGTGTTGAACAACTGGCTACGGAAAGAGAGAGCGGGACTGAAAATGAGGAGTCAGAAGTTAATGAAACCCCTTCTGAGGCGGTTGCCACCACGACGCACGTAACGGCTCCACCTCCTCTGGTGAAGAAGGTTGACCGACTGGAGGAAGAGATTGAGCATATTCTTGAGGAAGATTTGAAAGAGTTATATTTATCGATGCCTCCAGATAAGCAAGCGAAGTTTCGTGAGAAAGGAGAAGAAACACGTTCCAAGATTCGAGATCTTGTGGGATCAGCAAAAGTAAATGCGAAGAAGATTTTTCAGTTGATTCGAGGATGGTTGAAGATCGTCCCAGGGGTGAATCGATTTTTTCTTGAACAGGAGGCAAAGATTAAAACAGACAAAATTCTGTTTGTGACAGAAGAAGAAAAACGAAAACAAAACGAAAACGTGTGATGTACTTGTTTCAATTTGGATTCCAAGCTGACCCGCAACCTGTCAGTGTGTCTGCTCAAGGGGATCTTTTTATTGCCACGATTATTTTGTGGGCGATTCTCGGTTTAGCGATTTTCGTTGGATTATTGTTTGTTGTTCGGTTCTTTTTGAGACGGCTGTCTTTGGCAAAACAAGCAACGTTTCGTCGGGTCACTCTGCTTATAACGCTTCCGAAGTTTCGTCGAGAAGAAGACAGTGAGCGAGGTCCTTCTAAGGATCAGATTCAAGAGGGGATTGCCTCGGCAGAAACATTTTTTTCCTCTGTTGGAGGATTGACGGCTCAGCGTGGGATAATGGCCTGGCTGTTAGGACGGCGAGATGAATTTTCTTTTGAGATTGTCGTTGAAAAGAAACTCATCAAGTTTTTCATGACCGTTCCTGTAGAGCTCCGTGAGTTTCTTGAGCAACAGCTGTCTGCCGCCTATCCTGACGCGTACATCGAAGAGGTGGAAGACTACAATATTTTTCAACCAGATGGTGTGATTCTCGGAAGTCATCTTGTCTATCGTCGAGAGAGTGCGTTTCCCGTTAAGACCTATACAGAACTAGAGAAAGACCCATTGAATGCCATCACAAATGTGCTCTCAAAAATTCCTGAAGGGGATGGAGCCGCGTTTCAGTTTCTTGTTCGATCAGCGCACGCAAAATGGAGAAAGAAAGGCATCAAAATTGCTTCAAACATGCAACAAGGCATGAAGCTTGATGAAGCGATGAAAGGAAAGAAAAAGGGAAAGGGAGGATGGGCAGAACTTGCAGGATTCGGAGGAGAGAAACCACAAGAACCGGAAAAGGATTACCGACTTTCTCCTCTTGAGGATCAGATTGTGAAGGGGCTTGAGACAAAAGCGAGTAAGGCGGGTATGGATGTCTGTATTCGCCTCATTGCAAGTTCGAAGTCTCCCGTCAATGCGCAAACTCTTCTTCAGAACATGTTGAATGCCTTTGCGCAATACAACATTTACGAATACGGAAATTCATTTGTCAAAGTTGTCCCTCGTGGAAAAAAGAAGATCATCAAGAATTTCATTTATCGAGGTTTTGATGAAGCGAATACGATCGTCATGAATGCGGAAGAAATGGCGAGCCTTTGGCATCTTCCTTTACCCTGGACCGAAACGCCAAACATTAAGTGGCTTGGATCTCGAAAAGGTCCTGCTCCTTCGGGGGTTCCCGGTCCTGATGAGGGAGATATTGAGTTGGGATACAACACGTTCCGTGGGATTAAGACGCCTATTTGGATGAAGAGTGAAGACCGAACGCGTCACATGTATCTCATTGGAAAGTCTGGTTCTGGTAAATCTCAGACCATGGCGAAGTATATTATCGAAGATATTCGAGCGGGGCATGGGGTGGCGGTTGTGGAACCGCATGGAGATTTGATCGAGCAAGTGTTAGGAAACATTCCGAAGGATCGAGTCGATGATGTGATTGTCTTCAATCCATCTGATTTAGAGCGTCCGATGGGTCTGAATATGCTTGAAGCGCCGAATGAGGCGATGAAAGATTTTGCGGTTCAGGAAATGATTTCCATTTTCTATAAGTTGTTTCCGCCAGAAATGATTGGACCAATGTTCGAGCATCAAATGCGAAACTTCATGCTGACCCTCATGTCAGATTTGGATAACCCCGGAACGATTGCGGAGATTCCTCGCATGGTGACAGATCAGGAGTTTCAAAATATGTGGCGTGCGAAGTTAAAGGATCCCGTCGTGCGAAGTTTTTGGGAGGATGAAATCGATAACACCAGTGATTACCACAAGTCTGAGATGATGGGATACCTTGTTTCAAAGGTTGGTCGTTTCGTGGAAAATGAGATGATGCGTAACATCATTGGTCAGAGCAAGTCGAGTTTCAATTTCCGTGACGTGATGGATAACAAGAAAATTCTTCTGGTGAACCTCTCAAAAGGAAAGACGGGAGATGTGAACGCAGAACTTCTTGGATTGGTGATCGTCTCAAAGCTTCAGATGGCCGCTCTGACACGTGCGGATATGCCAGAAGAAGATCGACATGACTTCTATCTCTATATCGATGAGTTTCAAAACTTTATTACAGATTCGATTGCAACGATTTTGTCTGAGGCACGTAAGTATCGTCTCAACTTGATTATTGCGCATCAATACGTTGGTCAGCTCGTAAAAAATGGAGATACAAAGATTAAAGATGCGGTGTTTGGAAACGTTGGAACCATGTATGTCGCTCGTATTGGTCCAGAGGATTCAGATATTTTCCAAAAGATTTTTGCTCCAGAGTTTACCCCGTACGACTTGATCAATTCTGATAAGTACACGTGGTACGTCAAGATGATTGCCGACAACTCTCAACTGAAGCCATTCACGATGAATATTAATATCGTCGGAAATGGGGATCGTGAACTGGCGAATGCGATAAAGGAACTCTCACGATTAAAGTACGGGCGAGACCGCGCGATTGTTGAAGCAGATATCATGGAACGTACAACCGTTAAAAAGGGGGGAGGGGCGGTGCCGGCCCTGCCTGAAGCAAGTGAATTTTAGTGTATGAATGAAGAGGAAGAGACATTTGAATTCGATGTGGAGCCAGACGTGGAGGTGCATGCGCATACACGTGAGCACGCAGATGCACGCACACGTTTGGCGTTGCAGATGTTGAAACAAACACGTGATAGCTTAACGTATGTGATTCAACTCCTTGATGAAGGGGACACGGCGAAGGCCACCCGTCATCTTGTCGATTTTGTGGTGCAGAAAAAGGCGACCGAATCAGATATTCAGATGCGAAGTGGTGCCCGAATGATCGAAGGAGTCTTTGATGGACAAGGAATGGTTGGTTCAGATGGGGTACGTTATGCGATTCCTGAAAACTATTCATCCAAGTCAAAACTTGTTGAAGGAGACATGCTGAAACTCATTATTAAGACGGATGGAGGGTATTTGTTTAAACAAATTGGCCCTGTTGAGCGTAGACGATTAACCGGGACGCTCTCGATTGATTCATCCACACGTGAGCCGGTTGTTGTCTGTGGGGAGGACGTGTATAAAGTACTTGCCGCAAGCGTCTCGTACTTCAAAGGGATTCAGGGAGACGAGGTTGCGATTCTTGTCCCAGCGGGCGGAACGTCTGTTTGGGCAGCGGTTGAACGATTGATTGATTAGCGTATGGCAAAGGCGATTTATCGCATTTATAGACCTTCGACATTTAAGGAGGTGAGCGGGCAGGAACATGTGGTTCGCACATTGCAGAACCAGTATGCGTCCGAGACTCTTGCTCACGCTTATTTGTTTACGGGTCCACGAGGCGTAGGAAAAACAACGACCGCTCGGCTGATTGCCAAGTTGGTGAATTGTGAGTCTGTAAAAGAAAACGAACCCTGCAACCACTGTTCTTCGTGTGAGAGTATTGCGTCTGGTCAAGCATTAGATGTGTATGAAATCGACGCCGCTTCTCACACGGGAGTTGAGAATGTTCGAGAAACCGTGATTGATTCTGTTCGATTTGCCCCAAATAGCTTGAAGAAAAAAGTGTACATTATTGACGAGGTGCACATGCTTTCAACATCGGCGTTTAACGCGCTCTTGAAGACCCTAGAAGAGCCACCAGAGCATGCCATGTTCGTGCTTGCGACCACAGAGATTCATAAAGTTCCTGAGACGATTATTAGTCGTTGTCAGCGCTTTGATTTTAAGCGGATTGCGACGAGTGAGCTTGTTGCGCGCATGCAGGGTATTGTGAAGGCGGAGGGGATTCAGGTTGATGAGGATGTTTTAAAAGAGATTGCACGTCACAGTGGAGGATGTGCCCGTGACTCAGAAAGTCTGCTCGGACAGGTTCTCGCGCTTGGAGAAAAAGAGATCAACATGGAACAGGCGAGTCTTGTGCTTCCTGTAACGCAAACACTTCTTGTAGAAGCATTCGCACGCGCACTCCATGCGCGTCAGGCAGGAGAGGGAATTACCCAACTCAATACGTATCTCGAACAAGGGGTCGACCTCCGACATTTTGTTTCAGATGTGATTTCTTGGTTGCGTGATCGGCTTCTCGATGCCGTGGCGGGGAACGAAGGGGACTTTGATGTCGCATTCCTCCAACAAGCCATAGAGGAGCTTCTCCAGGCGGAAAGAGCGATTCGTGGGGAGAATATCCCACAGCTTCCTGTGGAGCTTGCGATCGTCAAAATTTGTGGAGTCCAAGAAAAACCAAACATAGATCCTCCAAAGGATTTTAAGAAGCAGGGGGTTGTTTCGAGTCGTGTAGAAGAGGAGGCTCCGAAGCCTGTAGAGCCTTTCATTGAGGCCCGTGTTATAGAATCGGCGGGGAACGTTGAGGTTCTTGAAGAGATTGAGGCTGTTGATAACGTTTTCGATTCTGTACCAGTGATCAGTCTCGAGGAAGTCATGAAGAAGTGGCCACAAGTGTATGAGCAGATCAAGTCCTGTAATGCCTCTTTGCCGATGATGATGAAGACGTGCGAGGTGAGTGGGGTGGAGGGGGAGTATGTCGAACTTGGATTTGAATATGATCTCTACGTCCAGACTGTGAATCAAGAAAAGAATAGTCGTTTGATCGAAGGAGTGTTTGAGCAAGTTCTTGGAAAGCGTATGCGGGTTCGCGCCATCCAAACAAAAAAAGCAGAGCAAGATGAGGCTGTTCAAGGGCTGATTCAAGAGTTTGGAGGAAGTCTGGTGTAGGGAGGTGAATCGTTGACGAGGAAAAGGGGAAATGTTATTCTTTTGCCCAAGAAGAGGGGGCTGTGGGCGATGGACACGCTTCTCTCGTGATATGAAGGGGTCATATCATTGTCTGTGTGTGGAGATTCATTCACTACATTCCCGGATATAACGGTACGCCATATCCAGTCATTCCGTTCGGCAGTGAAATCAAGAGCTGATAAATAAACAGCTCTTGATTTCACTGCCCCACTACATTCCCGGATCGTCTAACGGCAGGACGACTGGTTCTGGTCCAGTTAATCGGGGTTCGAATCCCTGTCCGGGAACCAAAGAAAAGAACCGACATTTACGTCGGTTCTTTTCTTTGGTTCCGTACCGGCGGAGCCGGTACACATACGGGCGACGATCGGTGTCAGCCCGTATGTCGGACAGGGATATTGCTGAAGCGGAGCAACGTCCTCGTAAGTGACGTTGCGGGAGCGAAGCAACATCCCTGGTAGGTAAGTCGGACAGGGATATAGCGAACGATGAAAGGTCGCATGTGTCACCTTTCAAAGAGTGAGCGTCCATGCCTGGTAGATAGGTCGGGCGACGATCGGTTTCAGTTCATTCATCAAATAGTCCCTACCTATCTTATAGGAATATCTAGATGATCCATGGCATAGGCGAAATCGCCGTTTACTTTTTTGCCAGGGTTGAAGATGTTTTGTGGATCGAAGATGTTTTTGACTTGCGCAAAGAGTGCCGTCATTTCTTTTCCATACATCTGTTCAAGAAACGGGGTGCGTATCAGCCCATCGTTGTGTTCTCCGGTAATGGATCCGTGATAGCGCAGGACGAGATCGTATACCTCTTTTGAGAGCTTTTCGATGGTCTGTCGTGTTTCAGGTTTTTTTACATCCATGAGGGGAATGATGTGAAAGTTTGCATCTCCGACATGGCCTGCAACGGTCAGGACGAGTTTGTAGGGGTTAAGAATCTGATAAAGTTCTGGAAGGAAGTCAGAGAGTTGGTTTGGATGGACAACAAAGTCATCGATGAACGGAGCGGTTCGAAGATCTTTGATGTGTTTTCGCAACAGCGAAAAACTTTCTCTACGGATCGTCCAGTATTTCTGTCCCTCTTCTTCTGAGCGGGTGGTTCGACACGTGATCCCCATTTTTACGATGTCCTTGCGGGCAGATTCAGCCAGGCGTTGGGCTTGTTCTTCTGACTCAGCAGTAAACTCTGCCATGAGGACAAGCTTGGGGAGTCCCCCGGTGAGAGTCATCCAGGCTTCTGGTAAAAATTGAAAGGCGAGTTTAATGAGGTTCCCTTTCATTTTCCGTATGAGATCCGGGAGTACTTTCATGGCAATCGAAAGCGTATGGTCGTCATAGGATTCAAAACTTTCTGGCTTATGTTTCAAGATTGTTTGTGCGACTTCTGCAACGCGTTTCATGTCAGGAAGGAAGACGATAAGCATGCGTGCATGAGGTTTGGGTTTGATGAGGGCGAATTCAATCTGCGTGATGATTCCAAGTGTTCCTTGTGACCCAACCATGAGTTGTGCGAGATCATACGACCGATCTGTCGGATCATACACATTCCAAAGCGCATACCCAGCAGAGTTTTTGGTCACGTCGGGCTTCATGTAGTGGATCAGAGAGAGGTTTTTCTGAATAAGCGTATCCATGTCTCGATAGATTTTTCCTTCAAGGGTTTTGAGTTCTTTCTTGTTGCTCCATTCTTGACGAGAGAGTTTTCTCATGGTGCAAATACTTCCATCTGAAAGAACAACACGAAGGGATTTGACGTACTTCTCTGTTTTTCCATAGGCGAGCGTTTTCTCCCCTCCAGAATTATTTGCCACCATGCCTCCAACCGTACAAAGTTCGCGACTGGCGGGATAGCTCGGAATAAAGAGACGGTGTTCGAGAGTTGCCTTCTCAAAGTCTCGATAATAAACTCCTGGTTCTGCGGTCGCCGACTGCGTTTTTGCATCAACCTTCAGGATATGAGAGAAATGCTTTGTCATATCCATGACAATGGACTCTGTGAGAGGACCTCCACTCATGTCTGTACCGGCGGCTCGTGCGGTGATCGAAAGAGTGGATTGATGCGTTTTATTTTTTGCGATCACACGAACGATCTGTTGCACCTCTTCTTCTGACTTAGGATGGACAACCGCTTCTGGGCGAACACGAAACAAACTCGCATCACGACTTGCGAGATCAAGACTTTTTGCATCAATGGATATTTCGATTCCAAGATGAGCGATTTGTGTGAACGCATCCTGTTTCATGCATAAAGTTTATCATGATTCAGACTCCTGTGTGAGGGGACATTTAAGGCGTGGTAGAATAATCACCTATGGAGCCATGGTTCTTATCTGTCCTGACGTTTCGCGAGCATATGGATAAAAAGAAAGTGGCTGCTCTTGTTGCTACGATTGTTTCGTTGATGTTGCTGAAATAGAGACCACATCAAAAACACCCTCCAATTGGAGGGTGTTTTTTATTTGATTGCTTGTTCAATGGCGTAGTCAATGATGATTCCCGCAACATCGAGTCCGGTTACACGTTCGAGTTCCTTGAATCCTGGGTTTCCATTGATCTCTAGAAGAAGAGGACCGCGTTTTGAGCGAATGATATCAACTCCTGCAATATTGAGTTCAAAGACGTCTGTGGCACGTAACGCCAGAGCCGTTTCTTCTTCGGTGAGTTCTACTTGGTAGCCAATCCCTCCGATAGAGGTATTTGCACGCACTTCCCCTTTGAGGGCCTTGCGTTCCATGGAAGCGATAACTTTTCCGTTTACCACGTAGACACGCAAATCACTATTTTGTGCTTCCTCGATAAATTCTTCAATAATGAGAGGGTTGCGATCTCGAATGGCAAGGTAATCAACAATCGGACGGAGGGTCTCTTCGTCAGGGGCATAGAATACGCCTTTTCCATGCGTCCCAAATGCGACTTTTAGGATAGACGGGAATCCAATCGTTTTTGCAATGGCAATCGCATCGGCTGGTTTTCGAGCAATTCCCCAATGTGGGCAGGGGAGATCGTGTTTTTCAAATAAGACGTGTTGGGTGAGTTTGTTCTTTGCCCAGGTAAATCCATTGCGACCGTTGAGAATTTTGTATCCTGCGTTCTCAAGAATCTGGACGGCATAGGTACGCAAACTTGGCTCTTCTACAAAGTTTGGTCGTGAGATAATAATGTCGAGTTCTGGAAGAGCTTCTCCTTGATGCAAAATATTGCCGTTCACAAAGGAGAGATACGGTTCATAGATTTTGATCGCTTTGTGACCGCGAAGTTCTGCGGCTTCTTCAAAACGATCTGCGCCTGTTGGGATTTCTTCTGGGGGTTCTGAGAAAACGAGTATGCCGATATTCATATTATTTTTTCATAAAGACACGTTCTGTGGCCTGTGGGTGTAGAGCGTCTCGATCCGAGAGCCCTTGAAGTTCTAATCCGTTTGCAAGCATTTCATCTAGGACGGCGTAAACTTCCTCCGCCATTTTGGTTTGATGAAGTCTGAGCTTATAGGGCTTTGCTCCATGAATGCCTCGGAAGTACCAAGAAAGATGTTTACGGAACGTCACCACTCCACGTTCTCCATATTGTTCCAAGTGAAAGTTCAGATGTTGTTTTATGACACGGATGCGCTCCTCAAGGAAAATCGGTTTTACCTCGTTCCCTGCAAGCAGGTCTTCAATCTGAGGGAAGATCCAAGGATTTCCAAGCGCTCCGCGAGCGATAAGCACTCCATCACAACCGGTCGCTTCAAGAGCATCCAAAGTCAATGGAGGTGTGTGGATATCACCGTTGGCGAGTAATGGAATGGATAATCCTTTCTTTACCTCGCGAATCATTCCCCAATCTGATTGTCCTGAGTAACCCTGAGCTTTTGTTCGTCCATGGAGCGTAATAAGATCGGCACCTGCTGATTCAACGACTTTTGAAAATTCGAGGCACTCACGAGGATCATCCCACCCGGTTCGGATCTTGATGGAAAGAGGAACCTGCGTAACCGCCTTAATCGCCTTGATAATTTTTGTTGCGAGGTCTGGTTCTTTCATGAGAGCGGCTCCGTTGAAATTATGAACGATTTTATACACGGGGCATCCCATGTTCACATCAAACCCCTCTGGATGGTGTTGTTCCTCGATGATCCGTGCGGCTTCCGCCATGGTGGCAGGGTCGCTTCCAAATAATTGTTGGACGATCGGTCGTTCATCGTCGTGAACATCCGTCATGTTGAGCGTCTTGTCGTTGCCTCGCACAACGGCTTCCGCACTCACCATTTCTCGAAAGACGATGGGAGCTCCTATCCCGTTCATGATCGATCCGCCTTTTGAAACGTCTTTTACCACACGACAAAAAGCCGAATCCGTCATGTCAGCCATGGGGGATAAAGCAATGATCGGTTGAGGGATTTTTGCCCAGTTAAGTTCCATAACGGACAAAGACTACTCGAAATATCTATTTCAATCAAGTATACTGGTCCTGTATGAAAAAGAAACAATCATCGTATTATTTGTATGGAGCCACAGCGCTTGTTGTTGTGGGTCTTATTGCGTTTGCGGCAAATGACTCTCTCAAAGAGACGGCTCCGTCACCGTATGAAGAATTTGCCCAGTGTCTCACGGAACGTGGGGCTACCATGTACGGTGCGTGGTGGTGTCCGCATTGCGATAATCAAAAGGAATTATTTGGAAGTGCCTTTGATCAAGTGAACTATGTTGAATGTTCAACAGCGGCACGGACGATGAATCAAACCTGTCAGGATGCGGGGATCGAAGGGTATCCAACATGGAAGTTTGAAGATGGTTCACGTCTTGGAGGAGAACAATCGCTCGAGAGTCTGTCGGCAAAATCAGGGTGTGAATTACCTCTTAGTGAATAGCTATGAAAAAAAACACGTCTTCAGTGGTTCGTTGGATGGCGTTCCTTGCTTTATTCGGGGTGGTTTTATCGGTTTACTCACTTCTGCACAAAGAGGGTTTTACCTCTGGCGCGGTGTGTAATCTCAACGATACATTTAACTGTGATGTCGTAAATCAGGGGCCGTATTCAGACCTGTTTGGAATTCCTGTCGCGTTGATGGGAATTATTGGGTACGGGTTGATTATGACGGCTTCATTACTTAAAGTGAAACAACAAGAGGATAAAGGAATAACCACCTTCCTGGTTCTCGCCTCCCTAGGAGGATTCGGTTTCGCTTTGTATCTTTCAGGGATTGAGGCATTTGTGCTTCAGACATGGTGTATCGTCTGTCTTGGATCTCAAACGGTGATGACGGCCATCATGATCCTAGCCCTGGTCAATTACCGAAATGAAAAAAACGTCTAACGGACACGCTATGAAACTTTCTTTTCACGGAGCCGCACGCGGAGTTACCGGTTCATGTCACCGACTACAAGTTCAGGACACGAGCGGGAAGAATCACCAGATCCTTTTTGATTGTGGAATGTTTCAGGGAGAACAAATGTGTGGAAGCGGGAATAGTGAAGACTTCGGCTTTGACGCAAAAGCGATCGATGCCGTTTTTATTTCCCACCCACATGCAGACCACACGGGTCGTCTTCCGAAACTTATCAAAGAAGGTTTTCGTGGTTCGATCTACATGATTGAGCCGTGTCGAGGACTGGCGAAGCTTGTCTTAGAAGATGCTCACCACATCATGCAAGAGGATGCCAAAAAATGTGGGAGTTCCGTGTTGTATGAACTTGAAGATCTTGAGCGGGCTTTTGAACAAGTCAAAACCGTTGGATATCATCAGCAAGTGGAAGTCGCCCCTGGAATTGTGGCGATGTTCCATGAAGCCGGTCATGTGCTTGGCTCGGCGTTTATTTCTGTTGATGGAGAAGGAAAGCGAGTTGTGTTTTCAGGGGATATTGGGAATGACGATGTTCCGATTTTACCGCAGACAGAAGCGATCTCTCATGCGGATGTGGTGATCTGTGAATCGACGTACGGCCATCGAAAGCATGAAGGGATTGAAACACGAAAAAAGTTACTGAAAGAAGCGATCGAAGAGGTGATTCATAATCGTGGGGTCTTGATGATCCCAGCGTTTTCGATTGAGCGAACCCAAGAACTTTTGTATGAAATTGATCGGTTGCTTCTTGGAGAGCTGAAAACAAAACTTCCAATTTTTCTTGATAGTCCCATGGCGATTAAGGCAACAGCGCTGTATCGTCAGTATAAACAGTATTTGAAGTTTGATGCACCGATTTTGAGCGAACCGGACAGAGATTTTTTCAGCTTTCCAAATCTTCATGAAACGTTAAGTGTGGAGGAGTCTAAACACATTAACGATTCCCCCGCTCCAAAGATTGTTATTGCGGGTTCTGGAATGATGTCTGGCGGAAGAATCATGCACCACTTGATTCGCTATCTTCCGGATTCAAAGAATCACCTGTTGATTATTGGATATCAGGCGCGTGGGACCATTGGGCGACAACTCTACGAGGGGGCAAAAAAGGTACACATCTATGGGGAGGAGGTACTGGTGCGAGCAAAGATTAGTGCGATCGGAGCGTTCTCGGCACACGGGGATACCGACAAGCTCACACGTTGGTTACAGCCAGAAGATGGGAAAATCCCAGAAAAGATTTTTTTGGTACACGGAGATCCTGAGTCAAAGGAAGTGTTTGCCACTCATGTGCGACATACATTAGGAACAGAGGTGATCATTCCGGAGTATCAAAGTACACATGACATCACCTAAGGATTTTATGAACGATAGCTCAAACGTTTTCAAAATGATTGCTTTTGGGATTGGGGGAATCGTTATTGTGTTTGGAGGATATCTGTTTGGTCAATTTGGTATGGCTCGGCTTATGAACGTAGGCGGGAGTTCTGACATTACTGAAACGGAAACACTCTTGATTGAACAGGAAAACGATGAGGAGTCCGTTGTCAGGAAGGAACCTGTGTACGTCATATTAGAGTCTCATAATGAAGATTCGTGGGGGCCGAAAGTGAACCGTCCAGAGGCGTACAGGGCCTATCGTGAGAATTTAGTGGAACGTCTCGACCTGATTGCCTCGTACGGAGGAAAGCTCGACTGGCAATCGGATTACGTGGTGCTTGAGGCGATGATCAAATATGAAACGCAACCGGACTTATTAGCTGAAACAGATGGGGTGAATATTTTGCAGTACATGGAAAAATTGGGGTTTAGTATTGATCCTCATGTCCATACATCAAATCATGCAGATGTCGCTTATCTTATAGAGCAACTAGGGGTGTCAGCTGGATCTGTGATTGGGGGTGTGGAGGTGTTTCGTTGTGGAGACCCTCTTTATGCGTTTAGTGATTGGCATACTATTCTGGATCTCGAAGCGGATGGAACCATTCGTGGGGTGAAGTATCCAGAGGCGGAATGGACTCCGACCATTCTTTCTGGCGCTGCCTTTCCTGGTCATTGGTATGGGGACTACACGTCTGGTGTCTGGAGACCTGGAAATGGAGATGCATTTTATACAGACCAACCAGACGGTCAGATTGCGATAATCGGTTCAGGATATCCCTATGATGAATGGATGATTGGAGAGGTGCATACGGGGGGATCCCTCGTTGCTTCACGTGATGCGGAGTACGTAAAGGAGTTGATTCAGAACATCCAAAGTGGTGAGGCTCCATCTGGGCAGATGTATACGGCCGCTTTTCAAATTCGGGACGAAATGGTTGTGCGCGATGAGGATGAACCACTCTACGTGAATGAAAACCTCGCTCTTTTATTGGACGAGTTAAAGCCTCATGTAGATGCGGGGGAGATTGTCTATGTGACGTTTCAGGAAGCCCTCCAGATTTGGAAAGATACGTATCAGTCAAAGCCGAGTCAGTACGTGATTGAGAATTTTAGTTTGTATGCGGATATTGTGGTTAATTTGCAATCGCATTGTCGAAGATAATAGGATTTTGATGTGAACGATATGAATCGATCTCTTCTTTTTTCGCTTGGAGGTGGTGTCCTTTTATTTTTGCTCTCTGCGAGTGTCGGTGCGCTTGTCTATGTTTTTTCGTATCCATCGGACGTATCTGAAGACACATTTGCCGAATCGTCTGAAACCGTCATTGACGAGGGTGATGAAGCTTCTTCAGAAGGAGAAGCATCTCTCTCGATCGAATTTTCTGCTTCCAAACTTGGAACAGTGGATCGTGATTTGCCCTACTGCACCATGGACGGGATCACATTGGACATGGATTTCTATTGGCCTCAAGAGGGGGAAGGACCATTTCCTGTGGTGGTATACGTCCACGGCGGAGGATGGACCTCAGGAGACAAGAGTGAAGGGATCGATAAATATCGCGACGATCTTGTCTTTGCAGGATTTGCTATTGTGGCGGTGAATTATCGTTTAGCGCATGAAGCACAATTTCCTGCCATGATCGAAGATGTAAAATGTGCCGTCAGACACCTGAGAGCGCATGCAGAAACATACAACATAGATCCAGATGCGATTGGAGCGTTAGGAACAAGCGCCGGTGGTCATCTCGTTAATTTATTGGGAACGGCAGATAGGTCGGCAGGATGGGAT
>Ga0210019_1000426_pt1 | contig 52934 bp, 39 predicted proteins | sample CryGeyCG2114_020_2_FD_183969 | JGI IMG/M metagenome (GOLD analysis project Ga0210019, IMG submission 183969) | Groundwater microbial communities from aquifer - Crystal Geyser CG11_big_fil_rev_8/21/14_0.20 (SPAdes) (version 2) | ecosystem: Environmental > Aquatic > Deep subsurface > Groundwater ...
GGTAGTGAGCGCGGCAATCTGGTCCACTAATCTTGAGATTGCCACGTCGCTTCGCTCCTCGCAAAGACGTTGCTACCCAAGACGGTTGCTACATACGCGTTCAAACACCAAAGCCAGGCGGGTTTTGCCCCCCCTTGAGGCTGTATATTGTCAATACATAGGTAACACATCTTCCACTACATGGGTTACACCTTTAGGCTGCGTTTTTGAGTATCCTCCATCTTCGTGCGGGCGAGGATACTTCGAGACGATTTACGACACCGGTTGATTTCACGCGGTGATCTGTCATCATGAGCGCTTACTTAAATGAGGAGGCTTTATGAAGCGTACATTAATCACAGCCACATTATTAGCGCCTTTGGCGACTTTTGCTGCGAGCCAGCAAGCATTAACGCAAGATGGCAGTTATGCTTTCGGCTATCAGTTTGGTCAAACCGCGCATGCGCAAATGCCAGAGCTAAGTGCGAAAAGTTTCTCGCAAGGCTTTAATGATGCTTTCGCAGGCCGTGAGCCTAGTTTGTCAAAAGCAAAAATGAAAGCCGGTTTTGCGCATCTTCAAGCGTCTGCGCAGCAAAAGATACAAGCCCACCACGCTAAAGCGGCAGCTAGCAATGGCGCTCAAAGCGAAGCTTTTTTAGCGGCCAATGCAAAAAAAACGGGTGTGGTCACCTTGAAAAATGGCCTGCAATACAAAATCGTTAAAAAAGGCACAGGCCCTAAGCCGTCAGCAGACAGCACGGTCACTGTGAATTACGAAGGTGCTTTGCCGAACGGTAAAGTGTTCGACAGTTCGTACAAGCGCGGTCAGCCAGCAACGTTTAAATTGAATCAAGTCATCCAAGCGTGGCAACAAGCCTTGCCAATGATGCATCAAGGCGCGGTGTGGATGTTGTATGTACCGGCCAACTTGGCGTACGGCCAGCAAGGTGCAGGTGGCATGATTGGTCCAAATCAAGCCTTAGTCTTTAAAGTGCAGTTGATTAAAGTTAACTAGCCCCGCTTTACGGGCCGGATGATCGCATAAATGTGTTGATCATACAGCGTTTGCCAAGCGGCTTGCGCATGATCACTCGAGTGAAACGGCCCGACTTCTAATCGATAATAGCGCGTTTTTCTACGCTGATTTAAGGCCAGATGGTATTTGATGCCGAGCTGGTGCAGTTGTTGGCGCAGCGCTTTTAAGTCCGGGCTGTCTTCGCGGTAGCTGCCAAGTTGTAGCATGTAATATTTGATATCATCTTGCGCGGCCGGCGGCAATGGTTTGAAGTTAAATTGAATATTGTTGACCATCGACCTTGCCGGTGTTTCGCTTGTGTCTGCGCTCGTGGCGGTAAGTTTTTCGCCGGCTGAAGGCTTCGGCGTGACTTTATCGCCTTTGGCATAGGTGGCCATTGTGTTTGAGGTCTTGTGAGGGTGTCTTTCGCCGGAGACCAGAAAAATAATGGCTGCGATGAAAACGATGAACCCCAATAACAAAACCCATCGGAGTTTTAGGCCGGTGCTTTTTTTGTTGGCCGATGGCGCGGACTTGCGGCGTTTTTTAGAGTCGCTAAAGCGCACCGACTGCTTCGGTTTGCCCTTCTTGCGTGATTGGCTTGCATAGTCCTTTGCCACAATTCATCCTACATGCTGCGCGGTGCGCTAATGCCGAGCAAGCTTAGGCCATTTTTCAAGGTTTGGCCTGTGGCGGTGATCAGAGCAAAGCGCGCTTGGCACAAAGTGTCATCATCAACGATGAATTGTTCAGCATTATAATAAGTATGTAAAGCTTGGGCCAATTCGCGCAAATAATTTGCGACCAAGTGAGGTTCTAGGTGTTTGGCTGCGTTCTCACAGACCTCGGGGTAGCGCGATAGGGCTTTGGCCAAGGCCTCTTCGTATTCGCTGCTGAGCTTGTCAAGGTTGGCAAGCCCCAGTGTTTGATCAAACTGTCGGCCGGCGGCTTTGAGTTTTTCATGAACGCTGCAAATGCGGGCATGGGCATATTGCACATAATACACGGGGTTTTCGTTGGTTTTTGATTTTGCGAGCTCTAAGTCGAAGTCCATGTGCTGTTCGGCTTTTCGCATCACGTAGAAAAAGCGCGCCGCGTCATTACCCACTTCTTCGCGTAGTTCGCGCAGGGTGACAAACGAGCCTGATCGGGTCGACATTTGTACCCGCTCGCTGCCGCGGTAAAGCACCGCAAACTGGACCAAGGGCACGCGAAAATGTTGATCGTCTACGCCGAGCGCTTTCATCGAAGCGCGTACGCGTGGCACATAACCATGATGATCGGCGCCTAAAACGTCGATGACATGAGTAAATCCGCGTTCCACTTTGTTGAGGTGGTAAGCCACGTCCGAAGCAAAGTAGGTGGTTCGGCCGTCGTCACGCTGCAAGACGCGGTCTTTTTCATCGCCAAACTCCGTGGATTTAAACCAAATCGCGCCATCTTGTTCGTAGCAGTAGCCGAGGCTTTGAAGCTTTTCGATGCCATGGCTCACCGCGCCGTTGTCCATCAGGCTTTTTTCTGAAAACCAATCTTCGTAATGGACATTGAACTCGGCCAGGTCTTCACGAATGTCGTCCAAAATGGCGTCGAGCGCGATGTTGAAAACGCGTTCATAATGTTCGCCTAAAAGACCTTGAGCATGGTTAATCAAGGCGTCAATGTGTTCTTCTTTGTCGCCATTTTCCTGGCCTTCGTCGAGCGGTACGTCTGAAAATACGGCATCGGCTGTGTGGACTAGGCTATCACCAAAAGCCTGTTGCACATTTTTGGCGATATCGATGATGTAATCGCCTTTGTAGCCGTTAGAGGGAAAGTCAAAGCGTTGCCCCTCCAGCGATAAATAGCGCAACCAAACACTGGTGGCCAAAATGTGCATTTGTCGACCCGCGTCGTTGACGTAATATTCGCGGTAAACGTCATACCCCGCGTTGCTCAAGATGCTGGCCAAGGCTGAGCCGTAGGCCGCGCCGCGACCATGCCCTACGTGCAAAGGTCCGGTGGGGTTGGCTGATACGAATTCAATGTGCACCTTCTCATTTTCACCCAGGGTTGAGCGACCAAATTTATCGCCTTGGTAAAGCACGGTGTCGACAATGGCAAACTGTGCGCTGGTTTTGATGAAGAAATTGATGAAGCCCGGACCTGCAATCTCAACTTTTTCGACCATGTCATGCGCTGGCAGGTGTCGGATGATGGCTTCGGCAAGTTCCCTGGGCTTTTGGTCCGCGTGTTTGGCGAGCATCAGGGCGATGTTACACGCCAAATCGCCGTGGGCTTTGTTTTTGCAGTGCTCTAGGACAATGTCAAGGCGGCGCTCGCTCCGTGTGTTGGACAAGGAAAGGGCGTCAAGACTTTTTTGGATGAGTTGTTCTAGTGTCTGCTTCATACCGGTTTCTCTCATGCAGGGTCAGGCATTATACCGCTAGTGCCTAAAAATGCGAATCTTATCGCGGCTTGAGCGTTTGCCTGCAGTTATCGCTTGTTTTGGGAGGGGGTTTTGTGGAAAAATGGTCGCCAGATTGCACAAATATAAAAGTATAAACGAAGAGGCACGGTAGTGATTGATGAAAAAGGCTTTCGTCATGGCGTCGCGATCGTCATTATTGACGAGAGCAACCGTGTTTTTTGGGCTAGACGCTATCGTCGGCGAGGTTGGCAGTTTCCCCAGGGGGGTATAGAAGATGGCGAGTCGCCAATCGATGCCATGTTTCGTGAGCTCTACGAAGAAGTGGGCCTTAAAGCCACAGACGTGGAGATTCTTGCCGAAAGTAAAACTTGGTTGCATTATTACTTGCCTAAGCGTCTGGTTCGTTATGATGATGAGCCGGTCTGTATTGGTCAGAAGCAAAAATGGTACCTGTTGCGCGTCAATAGCCGCAATATTCGTTTTCAGTTTGATAAAACCGAGCATCAAGAATTTCAGGGGTTTCGTTGGGTGAGTTACTGGTACCCGTTAAAACAAGTGATTTTTTTCAAAAAGCGCGCTTACCGTCGTGCGATGAAAGAATTCGAGGCCTTTATTTCCGATAAAAAATCGCAGGAGTTAAGCGACAATGATGCTTAAACTGCTGCAGCACATCATCCAAGAGGTGAATGAGGCGAATTCGATCTATGCGGCGCTGGACGTTGTGGTCGAGCACGTGGTCACGGCCTTGGATACACAAGCCTGTTCGATACTGCTATTCAATGAAAAGAAAGAAGAATTCGTGCTGTTTGCTACGCGCGGTTTAAAGCAAGATGCAGTCGGTAAATTACACGTACCGATGGGGCAGGGTTTGGTCAGTGTGGTGGCCGAACGCGGTGAGCCAGTGAAAGTACTTGATACCACAAACGATCCTCAAAACTATGCCGTTTATGGTGCCGGCGAGCACAGCTACACCGTATTTTTGGGTGTGCCTATTCAATACCGTAGGCGCACGCTGGGTGTGTTGGTTGTAGAAGACGAAGCCGGTCGCGATTACGAAGAATCTGAAGAAGCCTTTTTATTAACCTTGGCCACGCAGCTTGCGGTGGTGGTTGCCGAAGCTGAGTCGCGCGGTGACTTATCGTTCACGGTGAAATCTGCGCGCGCATTACCGCCAAGTTTGCGTGGTGTCCCGAGTGCCTGGGGTGTGGCTTTGGGTGAGGCTTTGGTGGTTTATCCTAAAGCAAATTTAAGTGCCGTGCCACGCCAACAAGCTGATGATACACAAGAAGAGTTACAGCTATTTGAAACGGCGCTTGAGAAAACCCGCAACGAAGTTCGCGTGTTGGGTAAGCGTCTGGCTAAAGAGCTTTCGGAAGATGAGCATGCTCTATTTGAAGCCTATATCAAAATGCTCGATGGTGACACGATTGTCACAGCTGTACGTGATGCGATTCGGAAGCAAGGGTTGACTGCGCAAAGCGCGATTGCCGATGTGTTTCAAGAACATATTCGCTTATTTCGCACGATGGACAATGATTACTTGAAAGAACGTGCGCAAGACATCGATGATTTAGGTCGCCGCTTATTGGGTAATTTGCAAGAAGATGAAGAAGAGCTGAGCATCGAGTACCCAGATCAGGTTGTGTTGGTCGGCGATAATATGACAGCCACGCAGCTCGCGGAAATTCCACAAGAAAAAATTGTCGCTGTGGTATCAGGCACTGGCTCGGCAAACTCGCACATCGCCATCTTGGCGCGTGCTATGGGTGTGCCGTCTGTGATGGGTGTGAGCGAGTTGCCATTGTTTAAGCTTGATGGCGTTCGCATGATCGTCGACGGTTATTTGGGTCAAGTCTACCTCGACCCTGATGACTCGGTGTTAAAAGAATTTAAAGCCTTGGCTGCCGAAGAAGAGGCTCTTGAACAAGAGCTGGAAACCTTTCGTGATTTGCCGACAGAGACAGAAGACGGCCATCGTGTGAGTTTGTATGTCAATGCAGGGCTGGTCGCAGACATCAGTCGCTCGATCACGGTGGGCGCAGAGGGTGTGGGTTTATACCGCACGGAAGTGCCTTTTATGACGCGCGATCGTTTTCCTTCGAGCGAAGAGCAGCGCGTGATTTATCGACAGTTGTTAAATGTATTTGCGCCCAAGCCTGTGATTATTCGATGTCTGGATATTGGTGGTGATAAATCATTACCCTACTTCCCCATCGAAGAAGAAAATCCCTTCTTGGGCTGGCGCGGTATTCGCGTCTTGCTCGAGCAGCCTGAAATTTTTCTTTCTCAATTGCGCGCGATGCTGCGTGCCAGTGAAGGCTTTGAAAATATGCGCATCATGCTGCCCATGATTTCGGATGTCACGGAAGTTGAAGAAGCCATGGCGTTGATTAAAAAAACGTATCAGGAATTAAAGCACGAAGAGGGCTTAGATATTGTTATGCCAAAAGTGGGCGTCATGGTTGAAGTGCCGTCTGCCATTTACGAAGCCAAAAACATTGCCAAGCTTGTGGATTTTCTGTCGGTGGGCAGTAACGATTTAACGCAGTATATTCTAGCGGTCGATCGGAATAACCCGCGTGTGGCGAACTTGTACGATGCCTTGCACCCCTCTGTGTTAAAAGCTTTAAAACAGCTGGTAGAAAGCGTGCACGAAGAAGGCAAATTGGTGAGCATTTGCGGTGAAATGGCGGCAGACCCGATGGCAACTTTGGTGTTGCTCGGCATGGGGTTTGATATGTTAAGTGTGAATGCGCCAATGTATACACGTATTAAGTGGGTGATTCGCAAGTTTACACTCACCCGTGCGCGCAAAGTCTTGTCCGAAGTGTTGGCTATGCGCACAGCGGCCGAAGTGCGTCGCCATCTTGAGTTTACGCTCGAAGAGCATGGTTTGGGTGGTTTGATTCGAGCGGGGCGTCACTGATGTGGATCACGTTTGTTTTGTTTTTATTTGTGGGTGCAATCTCAGGCGCCTTTTCGGGTTTGCTTGGAGTTGGTGGCGGCATTGTTGTTGTGCCTTTATCAATGTTTTTGCTTAAAACCTTTGGGCATGTACCAGAAAATATTATTATGCAGATGGCCGTCGCGAGTTCCTTGACGTCTATGATTGTGGTCAGCGCCCGGTCTGTATATGCGCGATATAAATTACAGTTAATCGATTTTAATATTTTGAAACCTTTGTTGCCGGGCGTGGTGCTGGGAGTTATCGCTGGCTCATCGCTAGCAACCCATTTGTATAGCAGCACGCTGGAACTAGTTTTTGCTTGCGTGCTGCTGATCTTGTCAATTTACCTTTTTATTGGAGGAAAAACCAAGCATACAAAGAGGCAGGTGCCAGCTTGGGTTGGCTTTATTGTTGCTTTGTTTATTGGCTTTAAATCGGGTTTGTTGGGCTTGGGTGGTGGCGTTGTGATCGTGCCATACCTTATCTATTGTGGTGTGGATATGCGAAAAGCCTCCGGCGCAGCAGCGGCGTGCACGATGCCCGTGGCCATTGTCGGCGCGATTAGTTATGCCGTGTTGGGCGCGCATTTGCAGGCTAATATTCCCTATTCGACGGGTTATATTTATTGGCCTGCGGTGGCGGGCATTGCACTGGCGAGCTTGCTCACGGTACCTTTGGGTTTGAAAGTCGCGCAATCCATTGATACGAAATGGTTAAAGCGTTTATTTGCTGTGTTTATTTTTGCCGTTGCGCTAAAAATATTATTCTAGGAGTTCATTGTGTTTGTCTACCCGCACTTAGACCCGGTTGCGTTTAAAATTGGTTTTTTTAAAGTGCACTGGTACGGTTTGATGTATCTGGCGAGCTTTATTATTGGTTGGTTTTTATTAAAGTACCGGGTGAAAAAATTTAAGCTCGATTGGTCGTCTGATAAGTTAGCTGACTTGGTGTTTTACGGTGCCTTGGGTGTCATTTTGGGTGGCCGCATTGGCTACATTCTTTTTTATAACTTATCGTTGTATTTGGCGCATCCCTTGCAAATGCTTGAAGTGTGGGACGGCGGCATGTCGTTTCATGGTGGCATGCTGGGTGTATTGATTGCGATTGCTTACTGGTGTCATAAGTACCAAGAAGCTTTTTTTAGCGTGACGGATTTTGTTGCCCCCGTGATTCCTGTGGGCCTTGCGGCGGGACGTTTGGGTAATTTTATTAATGGCGAGTTGTGGGGTCGTGTGACGGATGTGCCTTGGGCCATGATTTACCCGCAAGCGGGCCCACTGCCACGTCATCCTTCAGAGATTTATGAATTTTTGCTCGAAGGGGTTTTGCTATTTTTAATCCTCTGGTTTTATTCGTCAAAGCGCCCACCGCGTATGGCAGTATCGGGCGCCTTTTTACTGGGCTACGGTTGCTTTCGTTTTTTCTGTGAATGCTTTCGTCAGCCGGATCCGCAGCTGGGTTTTGTGGCGTTTGGTTGGATGACGCGCGGCCAAGAGTTGTGTATTCCAATGATTATTCTTGGTGTTTTCTTTTTAGTGTTGGCCTACGTTCGTAAACCACCGGTTGCGTCAGAAGTCTTATGATGGTCGATGTTGTCATTATCGGAGCGGGTGCTTCGGGTTTAATGTGCGCTATTGAGGCGGCAAAACGTGGTCGCTCGGTCTGTGTATTGGAGCACGCTAATCGCGTGGGTAAGAAAATTCTGATGTCTGGCGGTGGGCGGTGTAATTTTACAAACTACCAAGCCACGTCGGCACACTTCGAATCCAGTAATCCACATTTTTGTAAATCCGCTCTAGCGCGGTACTTGCCGTCTGATTTTATCGCGTTGGTTGAATCGCACTCTATTCCTTATCACGAAAAAACGCTGGGTCAATTGTTTTGTGATCGCAAATCTCAAGAGGTTGTCGATATGCTGCTGGCTGAATGTGAGCAATACGGCGTGAGTGTTTTAACGAGCACGCCGGTAAAAAGTTATGATAAAAAGTCCAGCGGTGAGTTTGTCATTAAAACAGCATTGCAAGAAATACGGTGTGAGTCTTTGGTTGTGGCAACCGGAGGGTTATCGATACCGACTTTGGGTGCAACGGGTTTTGGTTATGAGATAGCCGAGCACTTTGGCTTGTCCGTTTTGCCGCGCCGCGCAGGTTTGGTGCCTTTTTGTTTATCTGAAAAAGATAAAGCTAAGTACGGCGTATTATCGGGTGTATCGTTTGATGCTATCGTTTGGAATGATCGCAAGCAGTTTCGTGAGGCGGTGCTTTTTACACATCGTGGGATTAGTGGCCCCGCGATTTTACAAATTTCATCTTATTGGCAGCCGGGTGAGTCGGTGATGATCGACTGTTTACCTGATGTGGATTTGCAGGCGCTATTGCTGTCAAAAAAACAGACGGGGCCAAAGCTGCGTTTGAAAACGATATTAGAACCTTTGCTGCCCAAGCGCATGCTTGCCGTGTTTTTTGATGAAGACGCGCTCAATACACGTTTGGCTGATTGTTCACATGAGCGGATTGAGTTAATCAGTGCTTGCTTAAAGCAATGGTCGATTAAACCCGTGGCCACAGAAGGCTACCGTACAGCGGAGGTGACAATAGGCGGTGTTGATCCCGATGAGTTATCCTCTAAAACCTTTGAAGCCAAAAAAGTGCCAGGCCTGTATTTTATCGGCGAAGTGATCGACGTGAATGGCTGGTTAGGTGGGTATAACTTTCAATGGGCTTGGGCCAGCGGTTTTGCCGCAGGGCAGGTGGTTTGACGGGCCAAGGCGTTCAGTCCACAACTTAAGAACTGTATTTTATGGGCCAGACCTTAGGCACTAAAAAATAAGAGAAAGAAGCAAAAAAATCTAAGTGGCTCGCGACACCAGCGACAAGAACGATTTTTTCTCAGTTTTGAATGAGTGCGAGTTGCTTTTTGAGTTTGGCAGCATCGATCGTGATGGATTTTGTTTCAAGAAGCTCGCCAACATCACGAATAAACACCATGTGAATCTTGTGATCCAGGTTTTTCTTATCATGCGTCATGCGTGTGATGAGTTTTTCTGAATCTATCGTCTCGATGTTGAGTTCGCCAAGTTGATAGAAAGCCAGTACCTTTCGAATACGTTCGCTTAAACCGTTTTGGGTGATGCCTAGCGTTTCGCCAAAAGCGGTTTCAAGGATTAAACCCTGGGCAACCGCCTGACCATGGCTGAGCTCAAAACCGCTTTCCGCTTCCAGTGCGTGGGCAATGGTGTGACCCAAGTTTAAACACTGTCGTAAGCTTTTATCCTGTTCGTCGCCGATCACAAAATCACGTTTAATTTCGACATTTCGCACAATCAACGGCGTTAATACATTTGGATCACCGTTTAAAATCGCCTCGCTTTGGTTTTCAATCAATGCCAATAACTCGGGGTCGGCGAGTAAGGCATGTTTAATCACTTCTGCCATACCATCGCAGAAAATGTTTTTGGGCAGTGTGGATAATACGGTTGGGTCGATGAGCACTGCTGAAGGTTGGCAAAATGCGCCGACGGTGTTTTTTCCATGATCAGTGTTCACACCGGTTTTGCCGCCCACGCTCGCATCCACCATCGCAAGCAATGTTGTTGGAATGTAAACCACCGGGATGCCGCGCATGTACGTGGCGGCTAAAAAACCGACAATATCGGTGGTGATGCCGCCGCCCAGTGCGATTAAGCCTGTGTCACGTTGGCAAGCGAGCTTAAAGAGTTTGTCTTCAAGCTGTACTTTCGTTTCGCGTGTTTTGGTGTTTTCATTGGCATGAAAACTAACGAGATCGATCGTAAGTCCGGATTGTTTTAAAGCGAGACACAAAGGCTCGGCATACAGTGCCAGCAGCTTGTCATCACTGATGAGCACAAAGCGTTTTGCGCCTGTAGAGTTTAATGTCTCGATAATTACTTGAGGGTTGTTGATTAAACCTGGTTCAATCAGTACTTCATATGGCGATTGAGTGGGAATGTGTATGCGCCTTAAGCTCATAGCTTTGCGACTCGATTCATAAGCACCGCATCAAAAATGACGAGGGCGCACATCGCCTCGACAATCGGCACAGCACGTATACCCACGCAAGGGTCATGGCGTGAACCTTCGGGTAGTTTAAACTCAGCTGATTTTCCTTCAAGGTCTGTGGTTTGCTGTGTTTTCATGATGCTCGACGTTGGCTTAAAGGCAACGCGGCCGACAATCGCCTCGCCGTTGCTGATGCCACCCAATGTGCCGCCGGCGTGGTTGCTGCCAAGCGTTGTTTTACCTTCGCTGGATTGAAAAACGTCGTTGTGTTCACTGCCCATCATGCGAGCAGCACGAAAACCTTCGCCAATTTCAAAGCCTTTGCTCGCGTTAATGCTGAGCATCGCTTTGGCTAAATTCGCTTCGAGTTTTTCATAGATCGGATCACCGAGGCCTGCCGGCACGCCACTAATGTGAAAACCAATGACAGCGCCGAGTGAGTCGCCGTTTTCTTTGGCGTGATTGATCGCTTGCATGATCTGCTGAGCTGCAGCACTATCGTGGCAAAACACCGGGTTTTCGTAAATCGCTTTGCGTGCACGTTCATGTGCTTGATCAAAAGCGTAGGCTTCAATGTTCCCAACCGAGGCTACATAGGCCAAGCAATCGATACCTAAGTGAGCCAGCGCTTTTTTCGCAATCGCGCCTGCGGCCACACGGCACGCAGTTTCACGGGCAGACGATCGCCCGCCACCGCGGTAATCGAACACGCCGTATTTTTCGAGGTAGGTGTAGTTAGCGTGCCCGGGGCGATGTAGGTTTTTGATCGGCTCGTATTTGCTGCTGTCATGATCTTGATTGTCAATCACAATGGAAATCGGCGTGCCGGTGGTTTTGCCTTCGAAGATGCCTGAGAGTATCTGTGCTTCTTCTTTTTCTTTGCGGGGCGAGGTGTATCCGTTTCGCCCTGTTGCGCGAAGAGCCAATGCGTCATTAATATCACTTTCGCTGATTTCAATTCCGGCTGGGCAGCCATCGATCACCACACCTATCGCTTTGCCGTGTGATTCTCCCCAGGTCGTGATACGAAATAATTGTCCGAAGCTATTGGACGCCATCGTTTAATTCCTTTGCTATGAGTTCACATTGTTCGCTATTTGTGAGGCTTGCGTCAACGATGATGTCTGTGATTTCGCGATAGAGGATGTCGCGATAGTCATAGTCATCAATTTTTTGACTTAAAATACCCTGTTGTTCGCGCGTTTGGTTTCGCAAAGTCAGTGTTTCTTTTGGGGCATGCAAATACACAATAAAGCCAAGCGATTTAAGTTTCTCTCTGTTGTTGGCGCGAAGAATAATGCCGCTACCTGTGGCGATAATGCTATTTTGAGTGTCAATGTTTTGGAGAACATTTGATTCAGCGTCACGAAAATACGCATCACCTTTATCACGGTAAAGCTCAGCAATACTCGGGTAATCAGGGTGTGTGCTTAGTAGATGTTCATCAGTGTCGAAAAAAGCTCGCGATAAGTGTTTAGCTAAGGTTTTTCCTAGCTGGGTTTTTCCGGAACTCTTATGGCCGATTAAGACAATGTTCATTCGCAAACCTCGATATTTGCACCTAGGCTTTTCATGACTTCAATAAAGTTAGGAAAGGTTTTTTTCACGCAGTTGATGTTTTCAATGTCAGTTTTGCCTTCTGCAATCAAGCCTGCAACGGCTAAAGACATGGCCACGCGATGATCATGATGGCTATAAACCTGCGCGCCATGGAGTGTGGAGCGCTTAATGGTTAAGCCATCATCCGTTTCTTCAATGTTCGCGCCCATTTTCTTGAGCTCTGTTGCGATCGAAGCAATACGGTCGCATTCTTTTTGGCGAGCAATCGCTGCATTCTTAATCACGGTTTTGCCCTGTGCGTAACAGCCGATGACGGCGAGTATGGTGATCGAGTCAATGTAGTCATTAATATCCAAGGTGGTGCCACGCAGCGATTCGCAGCGATGTACCGTTAATGTTTTTGCTGAGTCTGAATAGTCGAAGATTGCACCCATTTTGCTGAGTGCCTCAAGTAGCGCTTTGTCGCCTTGCGAATCATTCATGTCCACCCCTTGCAGGGTGATTTCAGAGTGCGTGAGCAAGGCTGCTGCCACAGGAAAAGCGAGTGAGCTAAAATCACTCGGTACACAATAATCAAAAGCCTTGAGTTTCGCTGATCCCTTAATCATAAAATGAGAAAAATCAGGCGAGTGTTCAGCTTGTAAGCTTAAGCGTTTAAACCATGCTAGCGTGAGGTTCAGCCAAGGTTTTTCACCAGGGTTATCAACAAAAATTTCAGTACGGCCTGTTAGAAACTGTGAAGCAATCAGCAAGCCCGAAACCGGTTGTGAATCTTGGCCGTCAATACGAAGTTTGCCAGCCTGTATCGGACCTTGAATGACGATGGGCGCTTTATCGTCACCACGCGTGGAAAAAGCTTTGGCGCCGAGTTGGTTTAATCCATCGAGCAGTGGTTTTGCAGGCCGATTGTGCCTAACAGATTGATCGCCCGTAATCACCGTTGCGCCATCAATCAAGCCTGCGATGGCGCCCACAAAACGCAGCACTAATCCAGAGTTACCGGCGTCGATCACATTGTCTGGTATGCAAGGTTTACCTGCGATGCCTTGAACCAACAAGGTCGAACCGGTTTGTTTAATCTTGGCTCCCAGCTGTTGACAGGCTTTGATCATCGCAATGGTATCAGGTGAGTTTAATACGTTCTTAATGCAGCTTTCACCATCAGCCAGTGCGGCAAATAAAATCGCGCGCAAGGTGTGAGATTTTGAGCTTGGAATTTTGGCTTGGCCTGAAAGTCGTTCTGTCTGGTTGACAATAAAGGCTGGCATTGTCTCTCGCTATGTTTACAGGGTTCGTCCAACGGCTTTGGCGACCGCTCGACCTTTCCTCACAATCTCAGCCAGCAGGTCTGGCGAAATTGTTTGTTGGGCATCGGATAGTGCTTTATCTGGTGTGGGGTGTGCTTCAATGAGTAAGCCGTCACAACCTGCAGCAATGGCCGCATAGGCCATAGGCTCGACGTATTGACGTAGCCCAACACCGTGGCTTGGGTCAATGACGACCGGCAAATGACTGAGCTCTTGCAAAATAGGCACCGCGGCAATATCTAAAGTATTCCGCGTGTAGGTTTCAAAGGTGCGAATGCCCCGCTCACAGAGTATGATATTCGGATTGCCCGCATTCATGATGTACTCGGCCGCGAGTAAGAATTCGCGATACGTGGCGGCAAAGCCCCGTTTGAGCAGGATGGGGTTTTTGACACGACCGAGTTGCTTGAGCAAGCTGTAATTTTGCATATTGCGTGTGCCAACTTGTAAAATATCAATTTTATCGGTGGTCATCTCAATGTCGCTCGCGTCCATGATTTCAGAGATCGATAGCATGCCGTATTGCTTGGCCGCTTTGCTGAGGTATTCCAAGCCCACTTCACCTAGGCCTTGAAAATCATAGGGCGAGGTTCTCGGTTTAAATGCGCCGCCTCGCAAAATCGTCGCCCCCGCCGCAGAGACAAGCTGTGCCGTTTCCATGATTTGGGATTCAGATTCAACAGAGCACGAGCCTGACATGACGATAATTTTCTCACCGCCAATCAGTTGCCCTTGGCAGTCAATGATGGTTTTCTTGTTGTTATCGTCTTTTCGGGTGAGCATCGCCGTTGGTTTCCTGTGTGGACCCATTGAGTGTTTGAGGTTGGCGCTATTTTAACCATGTCGGGCTGAAAGATATACCAATAACGCCATAAAAAGATAAACATTTTGTTTTTTGACGCAAAAGCGTGGCTCGGCTAAAGTAGACCCAAAAGGAGGCCTCATGCGTCAGTATCTTGATTTTCTTCAACACATCCTGGATCACGGCACACATAAGCAGGATCGTACCGGTGTGGGCACAAAAAGTGTCTTTGCTTACCAGATGCGCTTTAACTTGCAAGTCGGCTTTCCCCTGGTCACGACTAAAAAAATTCACCTCAAGAGTGTGGTTCATGAACTGTTATGGTTTTTAAGCGGCGAAACCAATGTGAAGTATTTGCAAGACAATGGCGTGCGGATTTGGAATGAGTGGGCCGATGAAAACGGCGAGCTTGGCCCGGTGTATGGTAAACAGTGGCGGCATTGGGCGGCACCTGAAGGCAAAGAAGTCGATCAAATAGCCGCTTTAGTCGATGGTTTAAGGTCTGATCCAAACTCGCGCCGTCATTTGGTCTTGGCGTGGAATCCGGGTGACTTGGACAAAATGGCCTTACCGCCTTGTCACATGATGTTTCAGTGTTATGTGGCCAATGGCAAATTATCCTGCCAATTGTATCAGCGCTCAGCCGATGCGTTTTTGGGCGTGCCGTTTAATATCGCGAGCTATTCTTTGTTGACTCATATGCTGGCTCAACAATGCAATTTAGAGGTCGGTGAATTTATCTGGACCGGTGGCGATTGCCATATTTATGACAATCATCAAGAACAGGTCGCACTTCAGCTCTCGCGTGAGCCTTATCCTTTGCCTAACTTGGTGATACACCGCAAGCCCAACTCAATCTTTGATTACGTGTATGATGATTTTACGTTTGATAACTATCAACATCATCCTCTGATCAAAGGCGTGGTGGCGGTGTGATACGCTTAACTTTTTTGATGGGTTTGGCCTTGTCAGCCAAGGCCATCACCTTGCATCCCAATCAGCCAAGTAATGTATACCTTATATACAATGCGAGTGCGCAGCCAGTTTGGCTAAACCACGAAAGCTCATCAGGCGTGAGTGCGGGCTGGGCCAGTCAGATTTGGCCTGCACACTACAGTGTGTTGGTTTTGGGGCAATCTAAGAAGCTGTTTACGCTGAGCTGCCAAGCCGCTTCGTTTAAACCCTTGGCTTGTGATGGCCGCGTGCGTGTTTGGTCACTGGGTGTGCGCTCACTGAAACCCTTGGCTGGTGGTTATTGGTTAAGTGAGAACACTCTGCCAACAGCACTTATGATCAAGGGGCTTCTAAGCGGTGTTTCCTTGGGATTTCGCCCAATATTTTAAGTCAAACTGCGTAATGTTTTTTATTTCGCTTTCTCTAGAATGAAAAATCCGGGGGGCAGGGTTAGGAATGTACCCTCATTTTTTAAGGATTGATAAGGGGAAGGTATGAAAAAACCATTTATCGTCGGCGCTGCTTTGTTATTCAGTGCAGGCTCGGCATTGGCAGCCACTGATGGCTCACTAGGCTCTACGTCACAAGGCAGTTTGGATATCAGTGCCCAAATTGCGCAGTTGGCAAAAATCACGGCATTAAGCGATATCAATTTGGGGATATTTTCGGGTAGTGCCTTGTCGGGTTCTGCCACGAATATCTGTGTGTTTTCAAACACGGCAAGCAACGGCTACTCGGTTGATCTTACGACATCCACAAGCGGTTTAACCATTAGTGATGGCACAAACTCAGCGGCGTTTACGGCAACTTGGAATGACGGCAGTGGCGGCGGTGCGACAAGTTTGGCCTACAATACACCACTGACAGGCCAAACCGGCTCGTCATCATTAACCTGTGCCTCAGGTAATAAAGCGACTTTTGCTGTTAACGTGCCTGCTGCGAATATGGAATCGCTTCCTGCGGGCAGCTATTCAACCACGGCGACGCTTGAAGTCACACCAACTTAACCCCAGAAAAAGGATTAATTTTATGAGAAGAATCATTACACTCGTTTGTTTATGCTTTGGGTATACGCTTTTGGCAGAAGCCACGCCCGCCATTGCAGTATCACCACAAATTCTTTACTTGGGCGCTAATCAGCGTGCAGTCAGTACCACTGTGGGTAATTTAGGTAATGAAAAGGTGTCAGTAAAAGTCACACCTTATCGCATAGAAAACCCGGGTACAAAGAAAGAAAAAAAAGTGGAGATAAAAGACCCTCACGAGCAGGGCATCTTTGTTTCTCCTCAAACCTTGGTGATTCCGCCTAAGGGTGAGCGAAAAATTCGCTTTGTTCGCTTAGGTGCACCAAAGGTTCAAGAACAAGCCTTTGTCGCTAGCGTTGTGCCACAAGTTGGAAAACTTAAAGCTAAAGACACCAACGCCATTAAGCTTGTGATTGCTTACGGTGTTCGCGTGTTTGTGTTACCAACACATATCAGAGAAGCGGTCGTGTTGTCTCGTGATGGCAAGCAGGCCAACGTGACGAATAAGGGTAATGTCAGCGCGGTCTTGTTTGACGGCAAACAATGTCAGGGCAAAAAATGCACTAAGCTGCCAAGCTTCCGCTTGTATCCTGGTCAAACACACACCGTGGCTTTAAAGGCTTCATCACCTGTGAGTTATGAAGTGTCTTACCCACACGCTAAGGTTGCCAAGCTTACTTCTCACTAAGGATGTGTAATGAGGCGTTGCAAACGTTCGGTGTGTTTAACGCTGGTTATTGTTTCAATGGCCAGCGTTGCTTTTGGCGATATTCAAATCATCGGTTTAAGTGATATTGATTTTGGTCTGATTACACCAGGCGGAAATACGGTTGTGGCTTCTGATTCATTCTGTGTTTATACGAATGCGCCTTCTCAAGAGTCTCAATACGAAGTGGAAGCCTGTGGGGCTGGCTCTGGCGGTGATTATGACTTGCAAGACAGCCATGCAAACAAATTGCCCTACAGTGTCAGTTGGTCTGATGGCTCGAAATCTAGGAAATTAAGCTGTGGCAAGTTTATAAAATCGTTTGCACTCAGTGCTTTGCCACAATGTGGTGGTGGGAATAATGTAACGCTAGAGCTTGAAATCAAGCAAAATGATTTCAAGCTAAGCTCTGTGGTGGCGGGTAGTTATGGTGGCAGTTTGTTTCTGACAGTAATGCCAAGGTAGTGTTTTTGAGGCTGAATGATGACCAGATGCTTCGCAATGCGCTTTGATGCGTTGATTTTAGTCTTGGGCTTATTGTTCTCAAGCAGCTTGGCGCTTTCTGAATCCATTATGGTTTCTCCACAAATCATCGATTTTAGTGCGGGAAAAAGGGTTGAAAACATCACGGTGATCAACTCTGGCGATAAGCGCACGTTTGTGAAAATCACGCCCTATCGCTTAGAAGACCCGGAAACACCGAATGAAAAAAGGATTAGCGAACAGAACCCTCAAAAGTTGGGTCTTTTAGTGTCGCCGCAGCATTTGATTATTCCGCCCAGGGGTGAAAAAACTGTCCGCTTGATTCGACTAACTAAAAGCAGCGGTGAAGAGTTGCCTTTTTTAGTGTCAGTCACGCCTGTTTTGGGAAATGTTTCTGCCAAAAATACGAATGCCATTAAGATAGTGATTGCCTACGGTGTGCGTATTTTTTTGATGCCTAACCAGATCAAGGAAAAAATTGTTTTAGAGCATCACGCTGAAAAGCTTATTGTAAAAAATGAGGGAAATGTCAGCGCTGTTTTATTTTCTGGGAAAGCGTGTGTTTCAGAGAGTAGCTGCGAAAGCTTACCCGCTTTTCGCTTATATCCTGATAAATCGCGTGATTTTCGTTTAAAAGCCAATGCTAAAGTGGTTTATAAAGTTGATTATCCGAAAGAAAATATTGTTGAGCTAAGCGCCTGAGGCTTTTTACTTGCTTTCTCGGCAAACCAGTTCGTCTTTAAACAGGAATTCTTTTTCAGGGTTGATTTTTGGCAGTGTCACTGTGCATTGTTTTTCATCTTTTATGAGTTTAAGGGTGTGGGTGCTTGACGTTACAATCACTGTCGTATAGCCTGCCTCACCGGTAAAACTCGGCTCGCTGGCATTTTCCACGGTCGCAAAAGGAATGGGATTGCCTTGTTGGTCGACTATTTTTGCAATCAGTGTTGTGGCCTTTTCAGCACTCAAGTTCAAGGTGTAAACATTGCCTCGGTATACTGTGATAGGCGTGGGTATTTTAGATAATACATAGTCGCTATTATCTTTTGGTGTGATGGTTAATTTATAAGCTTCGTTCGCATTCAAGAAAAAGGTTTTATCTGAGTGGCTTGTGATCACCCCTAATGGAGTTTTGTTTGCGGACACATCAAATAAAACACCTTTCGGGCCAGTGACATGAATAATGATGGCTGATTTATAAGATTTTGAGTAAGCCATCTCCCACTTGTCTGGTGTTGCAATAATCGCGGAACTAAAAGAGCTGGTGTAGTTTGTTTGTGCGGCTTGCTGACTATTCTGAGTGATGTGTTGTGCGCTGATAGAGCCTAAAATCTGGTTTGTTTCAAAGCGTGTATTTCCACGATAGCTAAGGTTATCTGGCTGTTTGTTAACGTTACCTGAAAACTCTAGCTTGTGTTGTCTGTCCCAGGTTTTTTTCCATTGACTACCAAAAGCAGCGTTTGAACCTGTTTGGTTGTTCGTGTTTGGCTGGAGTCTTTGATAACCCAGGCTTGCGCTATGTTGGATATTGCTGTTTTTAGGCCTCCATCGCCAATCAAACCCAAGAAACACCAGCTTTTCTTTATTAGAGTCAGTCATGTTTAGCGTGAGTTTTGCGTCGCTTGTCGTTTTTCGCCAGAGTTGATAGCTGATTTTTCCTGAAAATTGGGTGAGCTTACTGCTGCTGTCATTTTGCACTGCAGAGACATTAAATTGCCATCGGTTCGCAGAATAGCTTGCATTGGCATACAAATTGCTTGTGCTTTGCGTGATAGGGTCATAAACAACAGTCTCGGAGCTCTCATTGTTTTTGCTATTGAGTATTTTTCTTGCGCCAAATCGCAGGTTGAAGGTATCCAGTGAGTAAAGGCCGTCGAGTGAGAAACCGTATTCTTTGTCTGTTGATGCGAGCACACCTATCGCATAGTCCATCGACTTACGCTTTAAAAACAAACTGGAGCTGATGAGTGCATGCTGATCTGTCGCTGAAAGCTGATTGGTGATGCCTAGCGTGGCTGAAAAGGCTCGGCCTTGTTTAAGTTCTAGATAAGGTGTTTTCACATACTGTTCAAATAAACCAGGTGTCGTCACTGTATTGTCGGGTTTTGCTAAAAAGCCGAAGGCGAACTGGTAGCTACTAACGCCAATAGGCAATACCTCGGAAGACTTACTAAAAAGCTGTGTTTCGGTGGTGACTTGGCCTGTGTCGCTAGTAATCTCAATCGTGACATCGTAAACGCCACCGGGAAAGGATTCAGTATCAATCACATGGCGACCCGCATTTAGGTAAGTTTCATTTAATAGCCTTGGGCCCTTGTAAATTTTTACTGTTCCAGGCATCGTTAAGTACACTTCAAGTGGTGTGCCCAATAGTTCTTCAAAGTTTTTAGCGGTTTTTGGGTCATCTTTGATGCCAACGCCAAGGATGCTTTCATTGCCTGTAAATAACCCTCCCTCTGTTTGAAATGCTCCTGCTGTGTAGTGCATGGAGTCTGTGACTCGGTTTAGGTTAATCTCATCAAAATGTGTTTGTTGAGTGATTTCGCCATCACTGCTTTCTCTCTCCACATAGCCTTCAGCTTTAAGGTAATTATTTTTGTAAGCGACTATAGGGTCAAAATATAGATTGGCGTATTGAGAGTCTTTGCTGTGCGAAGTGTTTAGGTTGAGCGAGCTAATCATGGAAGAGTTTGTGCTTGAGGGGCCAAGGTAATTGAGTGTTTTGGCTTTTGAGCTTTTGATAAATCGTTTGTTCAACAAAATCACCGCTTTATACTGAGAGCGGTCAAGCAGAACAAAGGCGGGTTTGTTTTGGATTTTGCAGGCGCTATCACTCGGCTCTTTTTCACAGTGTGCCCAAAGGCCCACTTTAATCTGGTGAGATAGAGCCTCGGTCAGGGCTTTTTTGTCTTTTGCGGCGGGGATGTGGTCAACGAGTGTTTCTACATTGTTAAATTTTATGCTTTCATTGTTGAAGCTTGCCATGACCTCAGCAATTTTTTGATTGTCATAATAGACAGATAGCAGGTTTTCTTCATTTAAGTTTAAGAGTTTGAATTCTTCAGGGGGCTCATCGCTAATCTCGAAAAGTTGCTCGGTATTTTGAGTTTCTTTTTTAGGCTCAATTTTTTTAATGGAGTCGATGAGCCAGTTGTTTTGCTGTGTTTGTTGAATAAAATAACTTGCAGATTCATTGTGTGGTATGACTAACAACTCGCTTCCGTCGACAAGTGGATAATGGCTTGCAGACATTGTCTAAGATTTAAGATCAAAAAAAATTCAGCAATTGTGCTTAAGTGAAAAATATCTTAAGTGAATCTGCTTAAAGAGCTTGTTGATAAGTTTTTGTTGGGTCGTATTTGTTTTGGGAGCCGTCATTAACTCGACTGTTAAAAAAGTTAGGAAGATTCGTTTGACTGTTTCTTTTGGGTAGCTCTAGACATTGATCGCCTTCAAATTCGCGCCTAAGCTCGGGCGACGAGGGTGGTTTACCAAGGCTAAGCGCAGAGAACAGGGGTTGTGATAGACGTATGGCGCGCAAAATCGTGCTGTGTGTTGTTTCGTGTTGGGCGATTTCAAAGTGAGAACAGCTTGGTACAGCAGCTACAACTTCAAAGGCTGATTTTGTTTTTTTTGGCCAGGCAGTTTTGCTCTCTGTAGGCGAGGCCTGAATGAGCGTGGCTTTTATGGTGCGTAGCGTTTCTGGGTCAGTTCGATAGTTTAGGCTGCTCAAAAAATAGTACAGCGCATTTCGTATATAAGCTGCTTGTTCAAGCGATTGTGTAGGTTGTATTAAGGATGAAAAAATACGATGTGCATAGGTGCTGGACCATTGTAGCGCCTCAACGTTCAAGTTTTTTAATCTAAAGAGTGGGTTTAGGCTGAGTTCTTGGTCGCCACTAGGGTAATAAGCTAGCATCAGTTTGTGAACAAACAAACAGAGCCCTCTAATTAGGGAGGCGGCTTGTGTTTGGTTCAGGCGTGAGAATTTATCGTGATGATCAATGGTGTCAAGTAAGATAGTCTGTGTCGGGACTCTTTCTTTAAGCACTTTTGCCATTTCCAGCGCAATCAGTCCGCCGTAAGACCAACCAACGAGTATGATATTTTCATAGCCTGATAAGATGGTTTTTTCACGGGCTATGACAGCTTGGGCAACGTTTTCGACACTGGTTTCCTCGATTTGATCGGGCAATGTTGCGCACAGAGTGTCGGCATGATGACTGATTTTTCGCGCTAGTTTCTCAAATGCGATTGGATCATTACTTAAGCCGGGTAAAAAAACGACCAAAGTATCTGATGTCTTTGGTGTTGGTGTTGCTTGGTGAAGCACTTGCTGAATTAGGCTGGGCGTTAGGGTGCTTCCACTAAATGCACGCAGTAGTAAGTGACGCTGCATTTCAGTTGGGTTTAGCTTATTGCATAGGCACATGAAGTTTAAGGAGTTTCCTCCGCAGTCTTGAAACACAGTCTCGGGTTCTACACAGTCAATCGACAGAGTTTCTTGCCATGCTTCAAGAATTTCAGGGTTGATTGTGGAATTTTTTTCGCATTCGTTGATGGGGTTAAACTGACGTCTTGTGTCATGAATTTGGTGCAGGGCCGGTATTCCATTTAGGCCAGTGCTCGATAGACTTTTGTGAAGCGCTTCGGCAAGGGCGCTATCTAAGAAATGCCCTATTAAGTCTATCTCTAAATGAAAGCAGTTTTTATCGGTGATTCGATACTTTACGGATTTCAGCTCAAGGCTCTTTGATATAAAGAAGGCTCTTGTGGCCGCCTCGATCGCTTCAGGGTGAACTTTCTGCCCAGCAATTTTTAATTGCCCGGGCCTTATGCGCCCTTCAGGTAAAAAAGTATTTCGAGAAAAATAATCGCCGGTGCAGAATCGACCATGAAAGGGCCTGTCTCTTTCGCCGCGTGCCACGGCATGGCCGTAAATAACCAACTCACCGGCTTCGATTCTGAAGTCACTTGGTGGGCAGAGGTAAAAGCTTTCGGGGTGTTTTTGATTTCGTTTCATCAGCCAAAGCAGGTTGGCGATACCGGTTTCAGTCAATCCGTAGCCATTATAAAAACGCTCAGGTATGTCTAGCCACGTTTCTAGAATATGAGGCCGTAGTGGCTCGCCCATGCAAACGATGGTTTCGACCTTGCCTGCTGCAATAATCACGTTTGATAGTCTTTCGAGAATGCTTGGAACCAAAGTTAGGTGTTGGATTCGTTCGTCACTGATAAACAATGAAAGCCTTTCTGGCGAAAGCTTGAGTTTTTCGGGGGTGATGACAAGCGTGCCTTCGGCCAGGATACATACCAGTATTTCATACAGGGAGGCATCAAAACCACTGCGCGCAAATTGTAAAAAACGCTGGCCTTTTTGTTTGCTAATGATGCTTGCGGCAGTTTTTAAGGTGGTGGTGATGTTTTTATGCATCACTTCAATACCTTTAGACTCACCCGTTGTGCCAGAAGTCGCAATAACGTACGCAAGCGCGTCGGTGCTCTTTGCACTCTCAGGTATTGATGACGGCGCAAGCTTATTTAGTGCGCTTAGCGTCAGGTGTTGCGGCGAGTCTACTTCCAAAAATAGAGCGTCTTTCTGGTCGGGGCAGATGATTATGTCGGGGTTTAAGCAAGCTATTTGGCGCTCAAGTCGTTGTTGGTCGGTTGAGCTTATGGTTGGATCCAGTGGGCAAAATGCAACTCCGGCTTGCCAGCAAGCTAAGAGTAATACAATGTAGTCGATCGAAGGCTTAAAATATAAGCCGATGACCGTTTCTTTTTTGGCTTGTGCTAGCGTGTTCGGTCTTCGTTGGTGTTCGGCTACGAGTGTCGCTATTTTTTCTGCTGTTGAGCGAACGCGATCACCTAGGGTCTGATAGCTGATCTTGGTTTTGTCTTCGATGATAGCGATTTGGTCGCGGTTGGCGCTAGAAAGGCTATCAAGAAAAGGGTTGCTGTAGGGGCTTTGGAAATTTGGTGTTTGGCCGGGCATTATTATAATTATTTAAAGGACCAAGATCTCACTTCATCAATATTTTCAATGATGGTGAGTATGGCAAGCCTTGAATTTTGTTCAAATTTATTCCGTAAGTTATAGAAGTACACTTCCACTGTGCGAGGTGAGATATTCAGTTTGTCAGCGATCAGTTTGCCAGGTAAGCCGCGACTTAAATAGTGCAGGCACTGTGCTTCTCGAAGTGTCAGTATGTGAAACTTTTTATTGGTATAAACGCAGTAATGATCGGGCGCTATTGGCGCTGGTTTTTTTTCGGTTTGCACAAGACCCTTTAGTAAACTGTTTTCGAGGAATCTTTGTTTATCCTTGAAGTTGAGGGCTTGTGTTTTTCGCCAGCTTTCTGGATTAAGCGCCGTTGCGGTCCCGGCAATGGCCAGCGTTTCGCCTTTGTCGTTCATAAGGGGGAAGCAGACATCGTAGAAATAAAATAGTTTTCCTTGGCTATCTTTTGCGCGAAAAGAAATCTCTTGATGGTTCTGAGCTTTGGATTCAATGCGTTTCGTACACCCTGTGATAAAAGCTTTTCGGTCTTCTTCTAGCACACTGTTTGTAATGGCGTCCGAGGTTTCAAGGATTCGGGTTGTGTCCATTTTGAGCAAACGAGCAAAGGTATCGCTTAAGTAAAGCTGTTTGTTCATCAGCTTGTCGCGGACCCAAAGTGTTTGCTGGTCATTCGCAGAAATGGCATAAAAAAGAGGGGATAGCGCGTTAATGACTTTAGCGTTTAACACATCAACTTCCCCTAAGTTTTACAATAATGCGCGAAGTGTATAAAAGTTTGACCCCTAGCGCAACGCCTGTGCTAGTCTTAGGGTGTGCTTAGCTATCAGTTTTAAGGGGTGTTTATGTGTCGATTTCTCGTGTATTTGGGGCAACCGGTTTTGTTGAATACGGTGATCACTTTGCCGGGTAATTCTTTGATTCACCAAAGTAAGCAAGCCAAGGAAATGATTAATACGGCGGAGGTGAATGGCGATGGTTTTGGTATTGGTTGGTACACGCCAGAGATCAGTGAGGAGCCAGCTGTGTTTAAGTCGATTCGGCCAGCCTGGAATGATTTGAATTTGGATTATCTCTTGCCCAAAATTCGCTCGCACTGTTTTTTGGCCCACATTCGCGCGGCCATGCACGGTGGGGTGGAGTTTGCTAATTCCCATCCTTTTCACTATGGCCGTTATTTGTTTATACACAATGGCATGATCGGTGGTTTTCAAACGATCAAGCGGCACATGCGTCATCGTTTAAGTGATGCTATGTATGGCTGGGTCCAGGGTCAAACGGATACCGAGCACATGGCTGCGCTCTATTTGGAGCGCTTGGCTGATCGCGACAAACCCGCGAGTATGGATGAAATGGCCGGCACGCTGCGGCAAGTGATCGCAGAAATTCGTGAATTGCAGGTGGAGTTTGGTGTGCCTGACGATGCGCTCACCGTCTTGAATTTTGTGATTTGTGATGGCGAGAAAGTGTTGATTTCGCGTTATGCTTCCGATTTGGCGCGTGCTTCTACGCTCTACTATGCGTTTGGTGAGCGCTACACCTGCGAAGGCGAACTTTGCCAACTGCCTCAGGGTGAGCGAGTGGGTGCGGTGATTGTGGCTTCTGAAAAACTCGATAGTGACGATATGCACTGGCAAGAGGTGCCTAAAAACCATTTGGTCTTGCTCGAAAAGGGCCGGGCCCCGCGTTTGGCTGAAATTTAAAAACCCTGCAATAGTAATATGCAATATTAAATATGCAGGGTTTTTACCTTGATTTTTAGCTACTTTTCCTGCAATATTAATATGCAATATTAAATATGCAGGAAATTTAGAAATGTACATAGAGCGAGTTGCGCAAACAACGTTGTCACGTTATTTATCCACATTTCCTGCAGTGGGTATTACGGGCCCTAGGCAGTCGGGCAAGTCCACTATGCTGCGCCATTGCCTGCCGGATTATGATTACGTCACTTTCGACCTGATACGGCATATTGAGCACTTCGAGTCAGATCCCGAAGATTTTTTGGCACAGTATGAAGGCCGGCGAGTCATCTTTGATGAGGTACAAAATGTACCTAAGATTTTTCGTTATTTGAAAATTCGCATTGATAATCATCGAGATCAGTATGGCCAATTTGTGTTAACCGGTTCGAATCAGTTTGCGTATTTGCGCAACGTATCTGAGTCATTGGCAGGTCGTATTGGGCTGATGTCTTTATTACCTTTGCAGTACAGTGAGATGCCGCAAGCCTTGGCCGATGAGTCCATTTGTTTTGGTGCGTATCCAGAGTTGGTTTTGCGCAATTACCATCAGTCGGATGCCTGGTACGATTCGTATTTGCAAACGTATTTAGACAAAGATGTGCGCGCTCTCAGTCACATTGGTGATAGGCGTGATTTTCATCGTTTTATTGCCTTATTGGCCGCAAGAATTTCCATGTCTTTAGATATGACGGAGCTTTCAAAAGAGCTAGGTGTTTCTGTGCCGACGGTTAAACGCTGGTTATCTGTGCTTGAGGCCTCCTATGTGATTTTTCTTTTGCCGCCGTTTTATGAAAATTTTGGCAAGCGTATCGTTAAGTCACCTAAGGTGTATTTTTATGACACCGGTTTGGTTTCGCATTTAACGGGCATAAAAACCTGCGCGCATTATGATAAAGGCCCGTTGGCGGGCGCCTTGTTTGAGAATTTTGTGATTGCGAACACGAAAAAAATTTTACTGCACAAAGGTGAATACACGGAGCTTTACTATATAAGAACACAAGATAAGAGCGAGGTGGACTTGATTGTCGACTATCGAGATCGCCGTGTTCTTGCTGAGATTAAAAAATCGTCCACATTTTCGCCTCGTATGGCTACTGGCCTCAAGAAAATTCAGCGTGAAGAAGACCAGGCTTGCGTGGTGTACACTGGCACTAATGATAGATTCGGCCCTAAAATACAGTTGTCGCATTATACGCAATTTTTTGATAAATTGATGCGCGCTTGAATTTCACCTATTCGCCCCCATATACCTATTTATTGTATAGATTGGGAACACGCAGTTTTTTCCCTAAGGAGCACTCATGGAACAATTTCGCGGCACCACCATCCTCACGGTTAGGCGGGGCAATAAAGTCGTTGTCGGCGGCGATGGCCAGGTAACCATGGGCCAATCCGTGGTGATGAAGGGCAATGCCCGCAAGGTTCGTCGTTTATATAACGATAAGGTCATCGCAGGCTTTGCCGGCGGTACAGCCGATGCGTTTACATTATTTGAGCGCTTTGAGGCCAAGCTTGAAATGTATCAGGGGCATTTAACGCGTGCCGCGGTGGAAATGGCCAAAGATTGGCGTACGGACAAAATGCTTCGTCGTCTTGAAGCCTTATTGATCGTCGCTGATGAGAAGGCCTCATTGGTTATCACGGGTAATGGCGATGTCATTGAGCCTGAAAACGGCATGGTGGCCATTGGCTCCGGTGGTTCGTATGCGCAAGCGGCTGCACGCGCACTGATGGAGAATACGGATATGAGCGCCAAAGACATTGTGCAAAAAGCCTTAAATATTGCCGCGGATATTTGTGTGTTCACCAACCACAATATCGTGATTGAAGAATTAGGGTAAGTCATTATCCACAAAATAGAGAGTAACCATGAGTACAGCATTAATTGAACAGTCGATGATGACGCCTAAAGAAATTGTCTCGGAGCTTGATCGTTTTATTATCGGCCAAAGCGATGCCAAGCGAAAAGTGGCGATCGCACTCAGAAACCGTTGGCGCCGTATGCAGCTTGATGAAGAGTTGCGTCACGAAGTCACACCCAAAAACATCTTAATGATTGGCCCTACGGGTGTCGGTAAAACCGAAATTGCGCGTCGATTAGCCAAGCTTGCGAAAGCCCCGTTTATTAAAGTGGAAGCGACAAAGTTTACGGAGGTCGGTTTTGTCGGGCGCGATGTGGATTCGATTATTCGCGATTTGGTCGATCAGGCGGTGAAGATGCAGCGCACCATGGCGATCAAGCGCGTGCGCCAGTTAGCTGAAGAAGCGGCCGAAGAGCGTGTGCTCGATGCTTTGCTGCCTAAGGCTAAAGGCGGATTTATGAACGCGCCAGAAGAACCTGCGGAGAAAGAAAAGCACGGCGATACACGCGCGAAGTTTAAAAAGAAACTGCGTGATGGCGAGCTGGATGATAAAGAAATTGAAGTGCATTTGGCGGCCGTTTCGGTGGGTGTGGAAATCATGGCGCCTCCGGGTATGGAGGAAATGACCAGTCAGCTCAGTAGTATGTTCCAAAATTTGTCTAGCGATAAGAAAAAAACACGCAAGATGAAAGTGAAAGACGCGATGAAAGCGCTCACGGAAGAAGAAGGCGGTAAGCGGGTTGACGAGGAAGAAATCAAACGTTTTGCTATTGAAAGCGTGGAACAAAACGGTATCGTGTTTATCGATGAAATCGATAAAATCTGCCGGCGTGGTGAAAACACCAGTGGCGGGGATATTTCTCGCGAAGGCGTGCAGCGCGATTTGCTGCCTTTAATCGAAGGCAGCACGGTCAACACTAAATACGGCATGGTGAAAACCGACCATATTTTGTTTATTGCCTCAGGCGCATTTCATTTGGCGAAGCCTTCAGACTTGGTGCCAGAGCTTCAAGGCCGCTTGCCGATTCGTGTGGAGCTAAAAGCCTTGATGACGGAGGATTTTATACGAATTCTAGTGGAGCCTAAAGCGTCGCTCACTGAGCAGTACACGGCGTTGATGAAAACTGAAGGTGTGAGTCTTAGTTTTGCCGAAGATGGGATTCGTCGCTTGGCTGAAATTGCTTATCAAATCAATGATCGCCAGGAAAACATTGGCGCACGTCGTTTGTACACGGTGATGGAGCGTTTGCTAGAGGATATTTCATTCCGTGCTGCCGATGCAGGCAATGAGTCGATCACAGTGGACAAAGCTTATGTGGATCGTTTCTTGCGTGAAGTGGCCGAAGACGAAGATTTGAGCAAATACATTTTGTAAGCGCTTCTGCCTTGCTCCATAATGTGGCATTCTGAATGCCAAAAGGAGCTTGTATGGTTGTAAAGGCAGGTAATGCAGCAGGGCGTGAAGCAATTAAAGCTTGGCGCTCTGATCTTCAAAACAATGTCTATTCGGGCGATGTGGATTTCCAGCACACCGTTTCTTTGTACCTTGATAAGGCTGTTCAAGATGCGCTTGTAGACTTTGGTGAGATCGTGGCCAAACAGATTGAACCCTTGGTTGAACTTAATAACGAGCGAGAAAATTTACCCCGTTTAAAGCAATACGACGGTGCGGGCGATCGAGTGGATCACGTGGAGCATCACCCAAGCTATGTGGCAGTGGGTGATCTTATTTACGGATCAAAGATGCTCGCGCGATTGCGTCAAGCTGGCGGCCTCACAGAAAGCCTCGCGTTTTTTTATTTGTCTGGCCAAGCCGGTGAGGCGGGGCATAACTGCCCTTTTGCCTGCTCTGCAGGCATCGTGCGTGTCTTGCAAAAAGTTAATAATGTCCCTAACGCCGAATATTACCTTGATAAGCTCACGCAGCCTTCGTTTTCAAACAGCTACACCGGTGCGCAGTTTTTAACGGAAATCCAAGGCGGCTCTGATGTGGGTAAGAATGCTTGCCAGGCGTACCAAGATGAGCAGGGTCATTGGCGTATTAGCGGTGAGAAATGGTTTTGTTCGAATGCCAACGCTGATTTGATATTAATGACCGCGCGTTTTGATGAAAATCAGCCAGGCACCAAAGGCTTGGGTTTGTTTTTGGTGCCCGCTGTGCTGGAGGATGGCGCGCGCAATGGATATTTTATTCGCCGCCTTAAAGAAAAAATTGGTACACGCACCATGGCCTCTGGTGAAATTGATTTTGAAGAAGCGCTGGCTTACCCTGTGGGCGAGTTGGAAAACGGCTTTAAGCTTGTCATGGAAAACGTACTGCATTTATCCCGCTTGTGCAACACTGCATGTATTTTAGGCATGGCACGCCGTGCCTACACGATTGCACGTGCTTATGCCAAGCACCGCGAGGCGTTCGGCCAAGCGATTATTCATTACCCGTTGGTGCAAGAAAACTTGGCGCGCATTAAGGTTGAAAATACCGCGATGACGGCAGGGCTCTTTGCCACACTGGCTTTGCAAGATGTGTATGATTTGGGCCATCAAGCACACGAGAAAACTCAGTTATTGTTGCGTTTGTTAGCCAACCTTAATAAATACCTTTCGGCAAAGCTATCGGTTGAGCATATTCATCATTGTTTGGATGTCTTGGCGGGTAACGGTGCGATCGAAACTTTCTCGGCGATGCCGCGTTTGTTTCGCGACAGTATAGTCTGCGAAAATTGGGAGGGCACGCATAACACCTTGTTTATGCAAACCTTGCGCGATTGTTTAAAGCTGGATATTGACCGGGTCTTTTCAAGTTATGTGGAGAGTGAGCTTGCGAAGCTTTATGATCCGCGAAAAGCAGCGATTGAGATAGCATTGGCAAAATTTGTTCAACAGGGTGAGGCTCTGCGCCAAAGTGAGCCGGTGCTTCAAAGCTTGCTCATCAAAAACCTGGTGTATGAAATGGGCCTGCTCTTTTCAGGTCTGCATTTATTGCGTGAGGCTTATGATCAAGACAAGGCGGGGAATAAATCAGCCTGTTTCGATTACTTTTCTCGCCTGCATTTTGAGCGAAACCTCAAGGTTGATGAGAGTCTGCTTGGCTTGATTCAAGCGGTGCTTTGACAGCGGATTTAGTATAAATCCGTCGCACCTCATTGTATTCCTCTTCAGAGAGCGGTTGATGAGATGACGATATTTGCGCTGAGCATAGTAGCCCCTCTTATTGTGGGTATAAAATCACAAGCATCCGTTTTTAACCGCATCGTGGAGGATGAGGCGGTTCGATATCCGAATGGTCTGTGTGAGTCAATTAATGTTCATTGCGTTGCGTGTGTCACCTTGTTAAAGCAGATCATTCACTTTGCAGCCGATCAAAACGCCGGGTTTTTGTTAAGTCTTCCAGATGTTTTGAAAAGCATCTCACGGGTCCGGCCTGAATGCGCGCAATCTTTTGCGCCTTAGGCGCGTTTGCTATTCAGAGCGGGCTTTCGGCCCGCCCTGAAACTTGCTAATTCAGCGATTACTGCCTTGACAAATCAAAGCCTTAACATCAAAATAGCGCCTTCCTGTAAAGGAGCACGCTGGGACATCGCCAAGTTGGTAAGGCACGGGGTTTTGATCTCCGCATCCGTAGGTTCGAGTCCTACTGTCCCAGCCACTTGACGAAAGGCGACCTCATGTCAGACATGATCCTCTTCACGGGCAATGCCAACCCCGAGCTCGCTGAAAAAATCGCGCAACGCTTAAACACGCAGCTCGGTAAAGCCGAGGTGAATCGCTTTAGCGACGGCGAGATTTCTGTCACGATCAAAGAAAATGTGCGCGGTTCTCATGCGTATATTATTCAATCGACCAGCGCGCCGGCGAATGAAAACTTGATGGAGTTGGTCATTATGGCCGATGCCTTGCGCCGCTCTTCAGTGAAAAGTATTACAGCGGTGGTGCCTTATTATGGTTACGCCCGCCAAGATCGCCGTGTGCGTTCAGCCCGTGTGCCGATCACCGCGCGCGTGGTGGCCGACATGATGGCTTCTGTGGGAATCGGCCGCTTAATGACGGTGGATTTACACGCCGACCAAATTCAGGGCTTTTTTTACAGCCCGGTAGATAACGTCTACACCACGCCATTAATGTTGCAAGACATTAAAGCTCGCTACCCAGATTTAGATAAGTTGATGATCGTTTCACCCGATGTCGGTGGCGTGTTACGCGCGCGGGCCTTGGCGAAACAATTGCCGGGCTCCGATTTGGCGATTATCGACAAGCGCCGCGAAAAAGCGAATGAATCCGAAGTCATGCACATTATTGGTGATGTTGCCGGTGCGAACTGCATTATTGTCGATGATATTATTGATACAGCCGGCACCATGGTCAAAGCTGCGCAAGCCTTGAAAGAGTCCGGTGCGAACAGTGTGGTGGCCTATGCCACGCATCCTGTGTTGTCTGGCCCCGCGATTGAGCGTGTGGCCGGCAGTTGTTTGGATGAGTTGGTGGTCACCGATACCATCGCGCTCACGGCTGAGGCTCAAGCGTGTTCAAAAATCCGCCAAATTAGCATTGCCTCAACCTTAGCGGAGTCCATTCGCCGCGTGAGTGGCTCGGAATCGTTGAGCTCTTTATTTTCGTAGCCACCGTCTTGGATAACCCGGGAGAAATCAAACCCGAATTATCGCCCGTCTTCGCATTCGCTACGACGAGGCTCAATCCAGGCACATTTTATGGCTAATTGAGAGCGAACGACGGTGAGCGCGGCAATCTTTTGAATTAACCTGGAGATTGCCGCGTCGCTACGCTCCTCGCAAAGACGGTTGCTACATGCACGAACAAGCAAGGAGCAAACGCTTGGGTTGAGCGCCGAAGGTGCGATAACCCAGGGAAAATACAAGCACAAGCACGCCTTCCTATCTTTTTTATAAATTTCCTTTGGCGATTACCCATTCTGTGGTTATAATGACCGCCTTTTGAGCCAACCCACAGACGAAGTGGAGTAAGAACAATGTCAGAACTTGTACAATTAGAAGCCCAAACGCGGGATACACACGGTAAAGCCCAAGCACGTCGCATGCGTCGTGAAGACGGCAGGGTGCCAGGTGTTGTTTACGGTGCGAAAAAAGCGCCTGTCAGCATCAGCTTGCCGCACAACAAAGTGGTCAAAGCGCTTGAGCATGAATCCTTTTATTCACAAGTATTGGATTTGAAAATCGACGGCAACACTGAAAAAGTTGTGCTAAAAGATTTACAACGCCATCCCTATAAGTCTGTGATTTTGCACATGGATTTCATGCGCGTCGACGCAAACTCGAAGTTGACGATGACAGTGCCGTTGCACTTCATCAATGAAGAAGCCGCGGTGGGTGTGAAACAAGGCGGCGGTGTGATTTCACACAACCTGACCGAAGTTGAAGTCATCTGCTTGCCAGCGGACTTGCCTGAGTATATCGAAGTGGATATGGCGGCCATTGGGCTAGACCAAACCTTGCATTTGTCAGACATTCAATTGCCAAAAGGTGTTGAGATCGTTGCGTTAACACACGGCGATGATCACGACTATGCCGTAGTCGGTATCAGTGCACCAAGAGCGCAAGAAGAGATTCCTGACGGCGCGCCACAAGCCGGTGAAACTGAAGTACTTGGCGAAAAATCTGGCGACGGTGAATAATACTGCCGATATCCGAATGATTGTGGGCTTGGGCAACCCAGGCTCACAATATGAAAACACTCGCCACAATATTGGTTTTACCTTTGTCGATGAGCTTGCCAGAATCCACGGCGGCCAATTCAAACTTGAGAAAAAATTCAAAGCTTACGTGGGCAAAGTGCCTATCGATGGTCGTGAAATCATTCTACTCAAGCCCGATACCTTTATGAATTTAAGTGGCGACGCTGTGCAAAAGGCCTGCCATTTCTATAAATTTAAACCTGAGAATCTTTTGATTGTCCATGACGAGCTTGACTTGCCAGTGGGTGAGGGTAAGTGGAAATTCGATGGCGGTCACGGTGGTCACAATGGCCTTCGTGATATCACAGCCAAGCTTGCCAGTGCGGCGTTTTACCGTTTGCGCTTAGGCATTGGTCACCCCGGTCAGGCGCATTTGGTGTCTCACTATGTGCTGTCCAAACCTCAAAAAGAAGAAGCTATCGCGTATGATGCTTGCATCAGCGCGGCACTTCACAGTCTTTCTTATCTGCTAGAAGGCGATCTTCTGCGCGCGATGAATGCGTTTAATTGAGGGCGCTAATCTCTACGCAAAATGCTCAAAAGTTCATCTTGAAAATCACGCGCAGCTTGCACGCTGCCCGTGATGCCATTAACCATAATGGAAAATACCAGCGTCTGGCCGTTAATCGTTTTAATGTAGCCTGATAGCGTTGAGATACCGGTCATTGAGCCGGTTTTGGCTTCTACGCTGTTTTTCATATCAGGGCTTCGCATGCGTCGCCATAATGTGCCGTCTGTACCGGCTTCGGGCAAGCTTTCGATAAAATCTTTACGCAGGGCTTTGTCTTGATTGACGACGTATAGAAGCCGTGTGATTTGCAAGGGCGTGAGTAAGTCGTAGCGCGAGGCGCCTGCGCCATCACGCAAGCTGGCACGTTGGAAGTTAATGCCCGTTTTGTCATGCAAAACATTTTCGATTTCATCGGTGCCGAGCAAAAAGGTGCCTTGGCCGTATTCCTCGGCGCCCAAGGTTTTGGTGAGGCTTTCGGCGTAAATATTATTCGAGTCTTTCATCATGGTGATGATCAAGGTTTTAAGCTTGGCCGATTGTTTTTCACTCACCACGTTCAAGCCTTTGGGCGCTTTGCCGGTTTTAATGCTGCCGGTTAATTGAACATGATTTTCGACGAGCGCTTTGCGGATGATGCGCTCGGCGAACAAGGCCGGGTTTCGAAGCGCGAGCTTTAAGCCTTTGGGTTTATCATCGATGGGCCAGCAGCCGGTTAATTGATAGGTATTGTCATGGCTCACGTTAACAACCAAAGAGCAGTAGCGCATAGACTGTGCAAAAGTCACTGTTTTAATGTGGCTAGGCAGTTGACTAGTGTAGGCGCGGCCAATCGGGCTCGTGTAAACTTTTGCCGGTTTGTCTAAGGTTTTGTTCGGCACAATTTGGAAATACAGCGCATTTTGATTAATGAGGATAGCGCTAATGGGCGCCGTGTAATACCACACATGATCTTCGTACGATGAGCCGGGTGCATAGTCGGGCCGTGAAAAGCGTGAGTCGTCTAAAATAATGTTCCCACGAATTCTGTCAATATTGTGGCGCTTAAGTTCGGCAATAAAATGCTGTACGTCTTCTAGCGTGAGCGTGGGGTCACCGGAAAAAATAATATACGCATCACCGTTTAAAGTGTGCCCGCTGATATGCCGCTTGTTCAGCATTAAGCGTGTGCTGTAGTGATAATTGGGGCCAAGGCGATACAAAGCCGCGGCTGCCGTGAGCAGTTTCACATTGCTGGCCGGTGCAAACGTTTGGTAGGCATTGTGTTCGTAAATAATTTTGCCGTTGTCGGCGCTCATGACAGCCACACCAATATGTACTTCGGGTAGACTGTGTTTGATCAGCGTGTTGATTTGTGCGCTAGGGTTTGCGCAGAACACGGCGGCGCTAGCAACAATTGGCCCGAGTAAACTCAGGCCAATGAATCGTTGCACGGTCCTTTTAAGGCGCATTATTTCTTCTTGCGCGCCGTGGTTTTTTTAGTGGTTTTTTTTGCTGTTGATTTCTTTGCCGTCGTTTTCTTGGCGGGGGCTTTCTTAGCTTTTAGCTTTTTAGCATAGTCTTTTTCAAACTCAGCCATGGCTTTTTCCATGTAGGCTTCCATGGCGTTGCCTTTGGCATCCATGTCTTCCAGTGCGTCGATATAGCCGGCGCTATACACTTCTTCAAGTGCCTCGTTCAGGTGGTGATCTAGCGCATCTTTCTGTTCTTTAAGTTGCGTTTTTAACGTTTTGTTGTCTTCACGTAATTTTGCGACTTGCTCACGTAGACGAGTCACTTGTGTGTTAGCGGTTTTTTTTGCTGGCATGGTATAGCTCCTAAATAATGTGGCCTCATTGTGCCGATGTCTCGTTGAAAACACAAGGTCAAATGAAGCAAGTGCGTCAGTGACCCAGCAAGAGCCCCTAAACCGTATACCGCGGTTTATTGGGTCGCAGGGTGAAGAAAATGAAAAAGAGAATCAAGGCCAACACGGACTGCGATGCAAACATCACTGGCATGTCGAAGATGGCATTTTTGTGAATAATACTCAAAATGCCGGTGCTGAGTGAGGCGATACCCATTTGGAAAAAACCCATCATGGCAGAGGCCGCGCCGGTGACGTGTTCAAAGGGTAGTAGCGCATCGGCGGTGGATAGCGGAATCACAAAGGCGATGCCGGCAAACACGATCATCACGGGAATCACGGTGATCAGTAACGATTTATTCATTAAGCCTGCTAGAGCGAAAATACCTAAAATACCCGAGCCCACGCACATCAGCACAATGCCTGCGAGCACAAGATTGTTTTCTTTAAAGCGGCCGGTGAGAAAATTACAGCAGGCCGCACCAATCACAAAGCCGATTAAGACGCCCACGGCGATGATTAAAATCGCGATGGATGACATGTGCAACACATCCACCACCAAATTGGGTGCCGCAATCAAGGCATCGTACACAATCCCGATGGCCAAGCCCATGATCAGCAAGTGCGGTAAATAGTATGGATCTAGCATGAGCGAGCCATAATGTTTGAGCATCAATATCGGGTTGAGCGCGTTTTTGTCTTTGTGATGATTTGTTTCGGGTAAAAAGAAAATTAAACTGATAAATAGCAGTAGCGATAAGATCACAAGCACCAGAAAGTTGGCGTGCCAGCCAAACCGCGCATCCACAAAGCTGCCGACGATGGGGCCGAGCGCTGGTGCAATCGCAAAGGCGCCGTAGACTTTAGCAAACACATGACCCCGCTCACTTTCGGGGTAAGCGTCTCGGATACAGGCGCTGGCAATGACGCCGCCGGCGCAAGAGCCAATGGCTTGCACAAAACGCCCGGCAATCAGCTGCCAGATGCTAAACGAAAATAAACACACCAATGAGCCAATCACAAAAACCATGGCGCCCGAGAGCATAATCGGCTTGCGGCCAAAACGGTCAGACACTGGCCCGTAAAAGAGTTGGCTAATGGCATAACCTAATAGATAAGATGTCATGGTCAGCTGCACCAGGGAATAGTGCACGCCAAGTGAGTGGGCAATGCGTGGCAGCGAAGGCGTGTATTCTGTGTCACCAAACGGGCCAACCGAAACCATAAACACGAGAATGAGAATCGATGGCACCGCGCCTTTGACTTTATTAATCAACTTCTTGTCCCTGTCGTCAACGAGGCATTCAGTGTAACCAGTCTTGTCCAAGGCGGTCAAGGCGCCGATGAGAAAACGGGCGGCTAAAAAGCCGCTCGCATGAGATTAGAATAAGTAGCGGATACCGATATCTAAAAGATTGTTTTGGTAATAACCTTCCACTTTTTGACCTTCGTATTTTGATTCGATCTTCGCTGTACCAATGTGGCGGAACTCGCCGAAGACGGACACATTGTGCTTCACGTTGTAGCTCAAGCCCAAAATGCCCTGGTAGGCGAAGGCGGTATCAGTGTGATCGTAGTTGCCATCGTAGTGGTAGTCCGTGCTCACTCTTGCAGCACCCAAGCCTAGGCCGAAATAAGGTGTTAAAGCCGTACCCGTTGTGATGTCGTAGTAGCCATTTAACATGTAAGTCCAAGCGCTGGCATGACCACCGTTTAGTTGGCCATTGTTAGTGCTAGTGACTTTGTCGGTGCTATTTCGCAAATAGGTCACTGCAAATGCTGTACGCCAGTGTTGTGTGAAGCGGTAACCTGCGGCTAACTGGGCGTTCCAGCCAAGTTTGTAGCTTGCATCACCACCGATGCCTGCAGTTTGATCATATAGGTACTGATCTTGTAGATAGTTTCCACCGGCCATGGCTTCTGCATAAAAACCGTGCTGATTTGCTTGGCCTGCGTTACCGGCTACGGCCGTAGCGCCTGCTAAACCCAAGGCTAAAGCGCCTGCTAACGTGATGACTTTTTCCATTTACCTCTCCTTCCTGTATTGAATGGTAAAAAACGCTCATGACGATAGCTTTATCCTTGACGTTTTGCAAGCAGCGAAAACTTTACGGTCTGCTGTGATGTCCGTATAATGCCGCCCGAATCTATGACGAAGAGGCGCACATGGACAGACAAGCACCCGTGATCACTATCGACGGCCCAAGCGGTGTGGGCAAAGGCACCACCAGTCTATTGCTCGCAGATAAGCTCGCTTGGCATTTGCTTGATAGTGGGGCGTTGTACCGTGTGGTCGCGCTGGCCGCGACAAAGCGTGGCGTGTCCCTAGACGATGAGGCCACTTTGGCGGTATTAGCTGAACATTTGGATGTGCAGTTTAAGGCCAAGCAAGGCCAGTCGGCCCGTATTATTTTTGAAGGCAACGATGTGACCGACCAGGTTCGCACCGAGAAACAAGGTAACCTGGCATCCAAGGTGGCTAAATTGCCAGAAGTTCGCAAGGGGCTGTTTGCTCGCCAAAAAGCGTTTCAATCCCTGCCCGGTCTGATTGCCGAAGGTCGTGATATGGGCACCACCATTTTCCCCGATGCGGCCTTAAAGATATTCTTAACGGCAAGCGCTGAAGAGCGCGCCAATCGGCGCTTTGGGCAGTTGAAGGACAAGGGAATCAGTGTTAAACTCGCCGACCTTATCGCTGAAATTGCAGAACGCGATGAGCGAGATAGAACGCGAAGTGTCGCGCCGCTGATACCGGCCGAGGACGCGGTGGTGATCGATACCACCTGCCTCAACATCTCCGATGTGCTGTCTCGGGTAATAGTGGAAGTCAGGCGTTGCGGGCTTATAGCCTAAATCGTTTGGCCGTGTTTAATCATCTAACCTGAGTAAACCACTTTTTTGTATTGCCGTCATTGCGAGCGAACGGTAGTGAGCGCGGCAATCTGGCAAAAAAGAAACTCAGTTAAAAGGTAATATATAAATGAGTGAAAATTTCCAACAACTATTTGAACAAAGTGCCGCGTATAAACACATGCGCTCTGGCGATATCGTGGCCGGTACTGTTGTGGGTATGGAAAAAGATTTTGTGATCGTTAACGTCGGTTTGAAATCAGACGGTGCGATCCCTGTGGCGCAGTTTGAAGACCACCAAGGTCAGACTGATGTGAACGTTGGCGACGTGGTTGATGTCTATGTTGAAACCATCGAAGACGGTTTTGGTGAAACGCGTCTATCGTACGAAAAAGCGAAACGTGCCGCGTCATGGATTGAACTTGAAAAAAGCATGGAAGACAGACAAACCGTCATCGGTCACATCACAGGCAAAGTCAAAGGTGGCTTTATTGTGGATGTGAAAGGCGTGCGCGCTTTCCTACCGGGTTCTTTGGTCGATGTGCGCCCTATGCGCGATACGTCTTATTTAGAAGGCAAAGAAATCGACTTCAAAGTTATTAAAATGGACAAAAAACGCAGTAACGTCGTGGTATCACGTCGTGCGGTGGTCGAAGAAGAGCAGAGCGGCGATCGTAAAGCCTTGCTTGAAAACCTTCAAGATGGCCAAGTGGTTAAAGGTATCGTGAAGAACTTGACCGATTACGGTGTGTTCGTGGACCTTGGCGGGGTTGATGGTCTATTGCATATCACTGACATGTCTTGGAAGCGTATCAAGCATCCAAGTGAAATGGTGAAAATGGGCGACGAAATCGATGTGAAAGTGCTTCACTTTGATCGCGATAAAGGCCGTGTATCACTCGGTATGAAACAAATGGGCGACGATCCTTGGGTCGATGTTGCTGGCCGCTTCCCAGTGGGCACGCGATTGACTGGTCGTGTGACGAATATCACCGATTACGGTTGCTTTGTTGAAATCGAAAACGGTGTGGAAGGTTTGGTTCACATGTCTGAAATGGACTGGACGAACAAAAACATTCACCCAAGCAAAGTGGTTGCATTAGGCGAAGAAAAAGCGGTAATGGTCTTGGAAATCGACGAAACACGTCGTCGTATCTCGTTGGGTATGAAGCAATGCCAAGACAACCCTTGGGAATCGTTTGCTAAATCCTTCAAAGAAGGCGACAAAGTGAAAGGTTCGATTAAATCGATCACGGATTTTGGTATCTTCATCGGCTTGGATGGTCAAATCGACGGTTTGATCCACTTGTCCGATATTTCTTGGAGCGAATCTGGCGAAGCGGCTGTGCGCAACTTCAGCAAAGGCCAAGAAGTGGAAGCAATGGTATTGGGTATTGATCCAGAACGTGAGCGTATCTCTTTGGGTATCAAACAGTTGGACCACGATGTGTTCTCACAATACGTGAACGACAACCCAGTCGACAGCAAAGTCAGCGGTAAAGTGCTGGCTGTGTCTGAAGCCGGCGATTTGGATATCGAGTTGGCCGATGGCTTAAGCGCCCAATTGACCGTGGCTGAAATGACCAAAGACGCGATTGGCAAATACGCCGAAGGCGACAAAATCGAAGTGCGTATCGCGAACGCTGACAAGCGCTCACGCCACATCGAGTTATCGTTGAAAGCGAAAGCGGCTCGTAAAGCGGCACCTAAAGCGGCGGCAAACACCACATTGGGTGATTTGATCAAAGCGAAGATGGAAGACCGTGAAGAGGGTGATGCCTAAGGCATCACCTTTGATCGTGCGTGATGCGAGCGAACGCTAGTGAGCGTGGCAATCTTGCTCATGAATGTAGGATTGCTTCGTCGCTTCGCTCCTCGCAAAGGCGGTTGCGACACGCATCGATGACGATTACCGTTCTCTAACGGATACTGATGAGAGGTGTTGTGTCCGCTGCCGTACCGCTGTCCTGCTGTGGTCGCGCCGGGAAAAAGCAGCGGCTTAGGCCCCATACTAAGAAAACAACGGCGTAGGATGCGAGAATGCCGGCCAGTGTGCTTGTGCCACTAAATGCATTAACACCCATACTCATAATACTGAGAAGATTTCTCGCGCAAGCGGCGGCGATGGTTTCTGTATTTTGTGGCGGAAAAAAATTGAAGCTTTCTGTCTGGCAGCTTAGCGTTTGGTTGCCGTGGGCCAGGGGTGTGTTCAAGGCTTGCGTGGCAAAGTCACCCGAAGAGATCGCATCATAATAAATTTTGCCCGAATAACGCCAGGCGGCAAAGAAGGCCAGTGGCGCGGCTGTGCCAATGAGTGCTAATACGATAGATAGGGCAAGTCTTGCTCTTGGATGCTGTACGCTTGCGTTTACTGGCTTGTCTCTTTCCTTTCGGTATTCTTTAATTTCACGAATGATGTGTAGCACGTTTGCGCCAATGCAAAACAAAGCAGCTGTGATCGTCGGTGCTAAAAAAGATCGCACGGGGTCATACAGGCCGAGGAAGCTTTGTAACGTAGTAAAAAGACTATCTTTTGTGCCGGAAAACACCCTTGCTATATCCGCATCGTTAAAGTTGAGCAAGGTTTTACTTTTTGACAGTAGGTCACTGTTTGATAGAGCGGCAAAGCTTGTGTAAGCCATAACTGTTGGGCCAAACATGCACATCACAAGCGGCAAGGCAAAACCCCAAATGGTTTTGATATAACCCGGTGGGTTGAGTATGCTTTGACCGCAATGCTGAATGTGGCATTTTCTTTTGTGTCGAGCTGGGGTTTCTCCACCGCGGCCGGTCTTAAGAGCGGCGGGGGTAGCAGGAGTATGACTGTCTGGATCTGCCGCTCGTCGTCGATTCCCTGCCGCAAAAGTACGGGCCTGCGAACTGCTTGGTGGGCCTGCTAGGCTTTGTGTTGGAAGGTAGGGGGGGGCGGCGGCCGCATTTAAACTTAATTCAGTGCTGGGCCCCACCGGGTTCGTTGCTCTATCTGATGACGTTGCGGCAGGGGGTTGTTGTGTTGCTTGAGCGGCTGCAGGTGGTCGCTGCGGTAAGGCAAGGGCTCGTTGTTTGGCGGCGGGTTGATCGCTCTGCTCGCTCTGTGTATTTGGCTGCGGCATCGTAGGTGTCCTTTGGATTTTTTATTGGCGCTCATTTTAACACCAAAGTCTTAAGATTTTATTAACAATTAGCGCGTACACTGCATTTCAATTGATTATAAAATAATAGGTCAGCCGACGATGCGTCATTATTATGTCATTATTTTGCCTGAACACACTTTTGATCAAACACTTGCGGTGATTGGTGATATCGTTAGGCGCCTTAAAGATTTAGATGGGCTTAGAGGCAATAAATACAAGGTTCAGCAGGTTGGCAGCCTGACCTTTTCAGGTTCTATGGCTGAGCGTCATGGCTATCGGGATACGGCGGCGGTGGTTGTTTCGACGAACCAGCCTCTGGGTTCAGATATAGCAAGAGAATTGACCGATGAAACCGTTACTCGTGATACTGATATCAAAGTTGCGCTTGAACTCGTAAAGTATGATCCGACCCCTTACCTCAGGGTTGTCCAAGCTTTTCTGAACAAAATTAAAAAAAAGAAGTTTGTGAGTGAGAAATCGCCTGAAGTGCTTGCTCGCCAAGGCCGCTTGCGGGATTGGGCTTGCACCCCTTTGCCATTAGAGGATCGTTTTCAAACCTTTGTTGAGGTCAGGGGCCATCTAGAAGTGTTGTTTGAACTGGGTTTGGTTCATAAAGGCTCGGTTAATCAGCTGACGAGATTGATCCACGCTGACTTTGATGAAGCTGAGGGCTTGGATGAAGTTGAAGTTGCAAAAATCTCTGATTTTTTGCAGCGCCTCAAATCACCAGAGGATGCTCCTGTGCATACTCCAGAGCTTCTTGCTGAGCTAGAAAATGCGTATTATCGAGTGATCCAGTTTCAAAAAGAGCATCGTATTGCTTTAAACGATTGTGAGTGCTTGCTCGGGAATTTGCGTCAGGCGATCATTAAGGTTCAACCGGCTGCTGACGCCTGTGAACTGCGTCGAATCTATGATTTTTTCGAGATGCTTCAAGATAAACACGAATATACTCGGGCCAATCTCACCAAGTTGTTGAACTTCGAACAAAGAGTGGTGTATTTATACCAAAACACGAGGGTTGATGAAAAAGAAGCGAGTCGATTGATTGGAGGGATTAAAGCCTGGATAGCTGAAATTGAGAATCATCTCGAGACGGCTTCAGACCTTGCGAGTGATGTTCCAGAGCTTCCTCATGATGGCCCCAGAATTTTGACTAACGCCCCGCTGATTCCAGTACCACTGGCGGCTTCACCTGCGCCGGCTACTCCTGCAACTGCTTCTGTCGGTGAACCTGCGAACCAACCCGGCACACTTGACCCGGCGCCATTACCGTCACCGGGCCCAAGCTTGGGCCCTGATTCTATCGATGTGAAAATCAAAGAGGTCAATACCTTGGTCGCGCAGCCGCACGCGCCAGGGAGAGGCGAAGCCGACGGCGCGCAGCCCGCGGTAGCTGGCGATTTTCCGGAGAGCGTAGCGAGTCCTGAAAATCTTTCTGCCAGCGTCCAGTCATCTGAGAGACAGGTCGGAGTGGACGTTAGTTCACGGAGAGCTGTTGACGGGGACGGCCGCGGCAAATTAGCTGTCGCGTCAGTCGAGTGTGTTTCGGGGGCAGGGACGGCCGAAACACATCCTGAGACTAGCGACTCGCTTCTTCGATCCTTGGATGATCAGGTGTTTAGCCTGAATCGAGAGATAGAGGAGCTTGAAAAGCGAGCTGCTGGTGACGCGCAAGCAGAGGCTGATTTGCCCGGTTTGCAGGCAAGGCGTTCAGGCTTGGAAAGTAATATTGAAGATGCCAGGTTAAAGTTGCTCGAAGCCTACAAGGCTGAAAGCAAACGCTTGGATAACGAGCTTCAAACGCGCTCACAGTTGGTTGAGCAAGATAGTGGTTTGGAGGAGAGTGCTCGTCGAAAAGCCCTTGATGAGTTGGCTCGCGATATTGACCAAAGAAAGCAGGCGTTGTTGGATCGCTGTCAAGTTTTGTTTGTGTCTGATGATCAGGTGGTTGAAAGGAAAGCGATTATCGGTGGCTTGAGAGAAGAGGCTGCGCAGGCTAAGGCGCGTGTTGCAGAGCTTGAAGCGAAGCTTGCTGAGCTAAATAATTCCCCTTTAGATCAAAAAACTGGAGAGATCGAGAAGCTCACACAAGAGCGTGATAAAGCAAGGCAAGAGCTTTCTGTAATCCAGTCTAGCTTGAATGAACTAAGAGAAAGCCCTACTCAGTCATTGCCGTCTACAACTCCAGATATAGAGCACCTTTCTCGTCAAAATCGTGAACTTCGCCAGCAGCTTGCCTCACTTCAGTCTTCAGAAACTCAGGGGCCAAGAAGTTATACTCTAGCCTACTCAGATTACCCTGATGGTGATGTGGATTTTATAACACTTAGAGAAAAGTTTACTCTTTGGTTCACTCAATACTGTTCGTTTCTTAAGCCCGCACTGACTAAGGTTTTGGGAGAGTTAGATCGCTCACTGTCTTTTTTTAACTCTGGTGTTGCTAAAAGGCCTCCGGGTAGTGTAGTTGCTTTTCATGACTTTTCTGCTGATGTTATTTTACTTGAAGAAGTTAAGCAAAATTTCTCGAGGCTTGACCGACGTGTGTATGAGGTGCTTACTCATGGAAAAAACTGTTTGCGTTTGCAGGCTGGAAGCGAAGGCGATTTTGCTTTTTTCCTGAGAGATTTGATTCGCGCCATGGATGAAATGTTGGATTACTATGCGGACCAAGAGAATCGCGTCGCTCAAGAGGTTGGAGAGATGCTTGATGTTGCGGGTAAACACTTGGGAGAAGTTAGGAGCCAGGTTTTACAGGCAGCTCAGTTGACTGCCGGGTGTTTTGCTTTGCAACTAAATGAGTGTAAGCTTGTGGAATCGAAAGCCTCTTTGCCTTCGCCGGCGTTAGCGTTCGATGATGATGGAGAGATGGTGGCTTCTGAGTCTGCGCAAACAAAATCAAGTGATTTGTTTTCTCGGATTCAGGCTTTGTGTGAAAAAATTGCTGATCTCGGCGCGCATATTGTTAAAAGTGAAGCTGCAATTTTGCCGGAAGAGAAAAATAGCAAAAAAAACTTGCAGACGCTTTCTGCAAGTTTACGCGGGCTCCGTGGAGTTAGGCCTGAAAAATGGCAGGAGTGGCGTGAGTATAACGCTGTCTTAAGTAGCTTGAAGGTCAGCATAGACGAATCCGAAGGGGCAATTCGGAAAACTGTAGAGTTACTTAATGCTCAAATGGGGCGTGAATTAGCTTCGATGGGGGCGGTTAACTTAGATGATCATTCGGTTTCTATCACTATGTATAACTTAGATGTTCGCTCTGCCACTCCTATTATTGAAGAACCTGCGGCTGTTTTTTTTAACTGCTTCCCCGCGAGCCTACCTAACACGTGTTCTGTAGTCGTGCAACGAGCTTATCAAACTATACTCGGTAGAATTCAAGAAAATATTAGGTTGAGAGATAGTCGCGTATTAAACCTAAAAATGTTCTTGAACGATCCTAGAAATAATCGTGTGTTCATGTATGTTAAGGCTAGGCAAAAGTTAACGCTAGACGCTGAAAATGCACTGGAGGCTTTTAAGCAATCTGTTTGTCAAAGCTATGAAAGCAAGCGAATGGCTATAGTTGAGCTAAAGCGTCAGCAGAGTGAGCTGAAAGCAAGGCTCGCTGACTTGCTTTTAGAATTTAGAGAAAAGCACAACGAAGCTTATTGGCGTGCGATTAAAAAATATTTTAATACTGATCTTAAAAAGCAAGTTCTCGATTTATTTGATCAAATCGTAAGAAAACTCAAAGCAGCGGATGATTTTAATATTCAGCTTGACGACAATGTTCCGCAGGGCCTGCTGGATAAATTATGCGAGGCTGCTTATGAGATCACACATTTTGAGGCGCTCAATCTTGAGCGCATGGCCTCGCTTATTGCAAATAAACCCGGCGAGTCTCAAAAACCGGCTTCATTTGCTTTGGTTTTCGCTTCTGGTTTAAGAAAAACGAATGATCTGGAAGAAAGTATGCGGGCCATGATTAAAAGGTTTGAGGATGTTCAAGGCTTTGATCGCTTTTTGACTGAGAGGGCTGTACCCGTTTCTGCGCTTTTGGGTGAACATCAAAAAGTTCGGGAAAGAGAAGATCAGTCCATAAGTAGATCTGCGCCGGAGGTTAGAGAGTATCTGGTTTTTGATTTATTGGTTTATTGGCTTGAGCAGGCTTTGCCAGTGTCGTATCAAACGCATGAGCATGCTATTTTCTTTTTGTCCTGGGCTTTGAGTGAGCTTGCAAAGCCTTCTCAGAGTGAAAATGAAAGCACCTTTGAAAGTCAACCTAGTAATCTATTGCTGGCTTTCCGTGACTTTGAGAGCCAGTTTGGCTCATCTCTATTGCCAGAGCTTTGCGGTATAACAGCAGCACTTTCGGATCGCTTATACCCACGTTTAGCGAATCTGTTTGGTGATGATTACTATCTTCCAGAGCCGGGTCTTTTTTCTACAGCAGTTTATACCAGAAAGCCAAGGGTTTCCGTTCAAGTTGAGGCGCCAGACCCGATGGCGCTCGCTAGGCTCAAAAGGGCTGAGAGAGAGTGTAAAGAAGCAACGGCAAGGCATGAGAAACAGTACGATAGTCTTCAGGAAATTAACTCAGCTGCTGGTTTCGTCAGGTTCTTAATAGAAAATAATATTGCTTATCGTGCTGACCTTTTTCCTGAAGCTGGGCCACTGAATGCCGGAACTGCTGAAAGGGGCCCCGTAGTAAACAACAACAGTGTTGCGGCGAGAACAGCGGCTTTTGGCGAGAAGTTCAACCCGTTGTCTGCGCGACGACCTCCACCGGGAGCTGGCCAGCTGCCTGAGGCGTCAGCAGTGCGCCAAGCTGATGTTGAACACAGACCATTTAATCTATACAAAGTTCTATTTGAGTTGATAAGGGCAAGAAACTTCTATCGGGCAGATCCCAGGTTAGCGTTTGAAGGGATTCGAGATCATTTACTTGATTGGCTAGCGAATGAGGTTAATTTATCCGGATACATTCAGTCAGAGGCAAGAGTCGAGGCTAAAAGTGGCCAAATTGGTGTCGCACTCATTGGCTTAAGAGATTGTTTGATTACTTTTGGGATGGGGGAGGCTTCTGCTGTTGAGGTTGCTTCGCAAATAATCCGGGGTGAAAAGGATATTCGTGAGTGTTTGGCTTCGGTCTTGCCGACTGTACAAGACGAGCCTTGTTTTGTGTTGCTGGAGGGGCTCGCATCAGGTTTATCAGCTGTGCGCGAACAGGCACAAGCCAAAGAATGCGAGGAGCTAGAACGTTTGGCTCAAGAGCGTGCTGCTAGAGAAGCTGAGGCGGAAGCGAAAAGACAGCAAGATCTAAAGGTTAGGTTAAGCGAGTCAACGGCTGTGCTTGACTCGATTAAGCAAAGCGTTTCTTTTTTTTCTCAAGAACTTGGCTCAAATGTAGGAGCGTATGGAAACAAGAAGGTTGAAATTGAAGAGATTCTAAAGGAGCTTGAGCAAGCTATTTTGGATTATGCGACGCAGCCTGCAAAATCTACAAGCAACATGAAGATCATTACTCAGACGGTTGGTAGCCAAACTGAGGCTGATATTGCTCTAGCTTCTATAGACAGCTTAATACAGCGCTTAGCAGTATCGCTGACACTTAGAAAAAGATTGCTTGAAAAGCTTGATACAGTTTTTAGCGATGAACAAACGACTGATTTTTTTGGGAGAGTGGGCGGTTATACAAGCAAGTTGAGGGTCATGGTTGCTCAGCTTCAAGCGATTGATTCTTCTCTTCAAGAATTTAATGAAGTTGATGTTTGCTCATTGAGTCAGAGGTCTCATGATTTAAATGTGCAGGTGGCCAACCTCATTGATCAATTAAAACCATTTACGGTGATGCTGTGGTCTTCGTTAAAAGATGAGAGAAAGCCTGCATTAGAGCTTCATTGTCGAGAATTGACAGAAGTGATAGAGCTCGCCAAAAATCGCGCTAGAGAGCTTTCGGATTTTGCAGCTGAGCAAAAAGCCAGAGCAGAAGCTGAGGCTAACAAGCGCGAGCGTGAGGAGGCTGAAAAGCGTGAACGTGAAGAGGCTCAAAGGCTTGCTCGTGAGGAAGTTAAGCGTGATATCGAAAGGCTTATTGAGGAAAACGAACTGAAGCACATTGAAAGTGAGCTTGACACTGCGCATGGTAATTTAAAGGATGCACGCAAAGCAGTTCATGACGCATCGGGTCTGTGTGAGAAAGCAAAGGGTGTTCTTTCTAATGCCTGTGATAAGGCCTTGGCCGACCTCGAGGCTATGAAGCGTCAGGAGTATGATTTAACTAATATTGAACATGCGCTGGCTCGTCTTGCACAGGATGTTTTTTTGGCTGATGTGAGTCGGGCGTCAACTAAGCTTTTGGATACGAAAAATGATTTTGAGCAAAAGAAAGCGGTTGTAGAAAGTAAACAACGAGCTGCTGTTGATAAAGCGAATAGTGCAGCAAAAGAGTTACAGGCGCTGAAAACAAGCGGTGAGGTTTTGTTAGAAAAAGCTCGTCAATGTGGTTTTCTCGAGAGGACTGTGTTGGCTGAGTATGTTCAGCGCTCTGGAGTTATGATTGAGACGGGTTTGGTGGATTATCAGGCTCAGATTAATCAGTCGCAACTGCCAGAAGTGCCAGAAGTGCCAGAAGTGCCAGAAACAGCCGTTGACCTTGGATCACTGAATTTGCAGTGTGCTGAAGTATTGGCAGGTTTGAAAACGAAGCAACAACGCTTGAGTGATTTGGCGAATTTGCAACAAACCATCAGTGAGCTTGTTAATGGCCGTCAGATCGATGAAGCCAACAAAACATTGTCCGCAGCGTTCGCGCCTTTGGCTGAAGCTCAATCTCGTTTGATTAAAGCCAAAACCAATTTTGAAGCTTCTGAGATAGCATTCAAGACTCAGCATGTTCGTGTTAGCGGAGAAATTGCAGCGATAAATCCAGAAAATATAACAAGCTCTCAACAAGCTGAGCAGAGTATAAAGATATTAACTCAGGCTGATTTTTTAACATCGGTGAATACAATGGCGACAGAGCTTAATCAAGCCGGCGAAAGATTATCTCAAGCTTCCAGGCAAGTCTCAGGCATGCAGGCGGCTTGCAAGGACGCCTTGAGCGCGCAGCGCGAAGTGCTAAAAGACCTGAGGGCCCGGGGTGCTCAGCTTTTAGAATCTGCGAAAGCGTCGAACATCGATGCGTCAGCACTTGCTAAATTACAAGCAGAACTTGAGGCTGCTCTAAACGATGGCGGCTTGCTGGCTAATTTTCAGGCACAGCTTGGTGATGATGCTCAGGAGCTTGGATTCACGGCGGTTAATCCTGAAAACTTGCGTCGCGAGCGCGATGCCAAGCTTGCCTTGGTAAAAGCGAAGCAGGTTCAGTTAGCTGAGCTAGAAGCAGCGCAAGAGCGCGAGCAGAAGTCAGAGGCTCTCGAGCGTAAGGAGCGTGTTACAAGGCTTCGTTATGAGGTTGAGGCCACCATTCGTGAGAATGATATTGCTGTGCTGAGACAGCCGATTGATGAACTCTTACGTAAACTGGATGATCTAAGGGATCAGCATCGACATCAAGTGACGGCTGAAGTTATAGCGTGTCGAGAGTTTCAGACGGCATGTGCTTCTGCGCTTGATCGCATCGCTAGAGTAAAGTCTGCTGGCGATGACAATCTCAACACAATCCCTGAGAAACTGAGGCAGCTGAATGCACAGACTATAATGGCGGATGCTCAAATAAAGCTGGATGCTTTAAACAAAGCAAGAGGGTGCGTGAAACGCCTGGCGTTCGAAGCTAATGCTCTCTGCGATACTGCTTTGAAGCAGCTGGCCGAGCTTCGTGAGAAACTTAGAATATTAAACAACCCAACACTGCCTGATTTGCTTAAGAGGTTAACTGGGTTTGAGCAAGAGATTAATCCTCAGTCAATTCTTGAGCTTCAGGCGATTATTCAAGCCGCTTTGGCCGATAATGGCATCCTTGCAACCCTTCAAGAAAGTTTTGCTGACCAAGTGGCTGCTATTGATTATCCGAAGGCGGAGCTTGGTGAAGTTGAAGGTGAGCTTAAGGCTGTGCGTGCTGCGCTTGAAACTAAGTTTGGAGAGTTGGGCGGTGCATTGCGAGCTAAAGTTGAGCAGGGCATTAGCGCTTTGAATGGCTTGATCAGTACTTATGCTCGTGAGAAAAAAGCGCTTGAGGCCGATTTGGCTGAATACTCTGGACAGCGAAGCAGGTTTGCGCAGGATGAGCTAATCGTTTTAAGGGCGAGTATTGCACAGGTTGTGCAGCAGGTCCCACCTTTAACGCCTGCTAAAGATGTGAGGGGTCTTACTCAACAGCTTAGGTCCGTACAGAGCAGTTTGGCTAAATTTGCTGAAGTTGAAAAGTTGAGAGATCGACTGCTTGCCCAGCTTCAAGATGTGCAGCCTCAATACCAGCCTTTGTGTGATCGGTGTGATACCCTTATGGACCTTTCTCAGAGATGCCGCGCTGAATTTGAGTTGACGCTAAAAACAGCACAGCAAGACACTGATCTTAGAGGGGCGGTCGAGGCGCTTCGCGATCAGCTGCCGGACAGGGCGAGTGTTTTGCAAAAACCTCAGGCTCTTGATGATTTACTAACGGACTATCGCAAGACTTTAGAGGGTGCTTTCTTAGCAGAAAAAACAAGGCTTGGCCAGAGTTTGCAAGACATCCCAAGAAGAATTCGGGAACTTGAAGCTGAGGCCCAAAAGCGTGAGCAGTCACTTAAGCAGCTTACAGGGGCAAACGATAACTGTGTGCGTGCGCATCAATCGAGCCTCTCTTTGTTGGTGAAGGTAAGAAATGGCTCCGATAGGCTGGTTGCTCAATATAAAGATTTTTTATCGAGTCTTGCTAATCAATCTACTCCAAAGCCATTTAATGAAACAATTCAAAGTCTAGAGAGAAAAAGTGCGCGAGAACTTCAAGCCAGTGTTAGAGCGTTGGCAGAGTACCAGGCTGATTTAGATCGCCTTTCTAAATCAATAAACGATAGTAATGTGCAGCATCAGCTTTTGATTTCGGCTGAGCAGGGGCTGAAAACATTAAAACAGGCTTTTGAGCGAGAGCGTGATGCGCTTAAAACAGCGATTGAGGTATTCAGGCAGCAGCTTGAGTCCAGTAAAAGCAGTCTAAAAGTTCCTGATATTCAAGCTCAGGGGCAGGTCTTGGCGGATTTAGAACGTCAGTTAGCCGAGTTGCGTGCTGAGTACGAAACAATGATTCAAGAGCTTGGTGCGCTTTCACAGAAAGCTCAAGAAAACCAACAAGCGTTGCTTGATGCAATTTCTGCTCAAAGAAGACAGGCTCAGCTCTTAAGTGAAGCCACTGAATCCAGGCGACGAGTTTTAATCGACGATTATAAACGCCTACATGGAGCGTTTCTTGATGATTGTCGGGGCTACCGTTCGCCTGCGGTCATATCGGTTGAGGTGGAGATTCCCGCGGTTGAATTTGCTCGTATTAATGAGGCATCGAATCTTGGTGAAATACGCCAAGAAATAGATCGTTTATCTGATTTAAAGAGTCTCTGTGAAGAACAACTGCGTAGGTTAAATGAGCTCAAAAGGGATTTGGGTAGAGATGTTGCTGTATGTCGCGATAATCTGGCTCAGAAGGAGGCAAGCCTTGCAAAAGAGTTGGGTCGTTTGCGTAAAACTGCGACTGAGTTGTCGGCTTTGGGTTTAAAGGATTCAGGTTTGGATGCTGCGGCTCAGTTGTCTGACACTGCTGTTAGCAATGCTCGCGCAAGTTTAGAAGCCGCAGATAAAGCTGCTGTGTCTGACATTGCTCAGCAAGAAACCACGCTAAATGCTAATTGTAAGAAACTGGGTGCTGCTATTCTTCAGCTTAGAGGCGCGATTGAGGCTGCCGAACGGCGTGAACGTATCGCGCGGCAAAGGGCCCTTTTGATACCAAGTGCTCGAGCTGAGAATGCGAGATTTAATGAAATTTGCGCGAATAGCTCGGCCATACGCATGCCTTTTTTGGGAGAAGAGCTGCAGGAGCTGGGGTGTGCGTTTGGGTTTTCTCGCGTCGCTGCCTTCTCAGCAAACCAAACCTCGGCTGTAACGCCTGGACTTCGTGGTGTTGCTGCGACCTTAAAACCTAAAGACATACAAAAATACATGAGCTTGACTCAGGCTATCGGTCATACAGGGTTCTCGGCTTTGGAGACGCTTCTTAAAGACATTAATGGGCTAAAGAAAACCAACAAAGAGCGCGCTGTCTATCTTCGCCAATTTATTCGCCAGGTGTTTTCTCAGTGTTTAGAGGTTCGGCTTGCGGCTGATCAAATTAGTCGGCGCCATCATTTGTCGATTGCTGCTGTTAGGAGTTCTTTGCCACAGCTCAAACAGTTATATACGCCGTTGCCTCGAGAGCCGGAAGATTTGCTTGTGCGCGCTATTGAGCTTGCCAATGCTATTGAGTCTCGTGTGGGGGCTTTGTGGCAGACTTATGTGACATCGGCTTGTAGGATTAAAGGTTATATTAATGATGATGTGGCAACAGCGGCAGCGGTCAGACTGTCGGAAGATGGGGCTGGTTCTGTGTCTGTCGTGCCTGTCGATAATAGCGCCACAAGCCTAGGACGCATTGAAATCGTCACAGTGATGTTTCAGCGACTTACTGTTATTTTTGATACAAAAATTCAAGATCGAGATCTTGACCTTTCAGCTTTGGCTTCTCATTATGAGGCGCTCAAGTCAGTGTTATTGCTCAATTTGAGAGACCGGGATGCTGTTGACGAGACTTTTTTCTCTGAAATATTTTTCGGTTATGTTCAGTTATTGAATACATTTATTCAAACATTTTTAGAGAAAGGCAACGAGAAGGCAACGTCTTTCGCAACTGATCATCAGCTGAAGCGTGATTCTTGGGGGGTTGCTCTTGTCAATGAAGTCCTTAAGCTTTTTGAGGTGACTGGTAAGGAGCTTGCGCGTATCGCAAGAAGTTTTTCTCTTAACACAAGCAATAGTGTTTTGCTCGATCTTCCTGGCACTCTTTCGGATAGTAAAGTCGCCGTATACAGTGCGAATATAGAAAGGCGCCGCGCCGCCTTGCTAGACCAATCGGATCAGTCTTCTGCTGCTTTGTTTTTGGAGTTTGTTCAAGATTTTCAGAATCAAAGTTCTTCTTCGCTTGCTGCCTTGCCTGCGGCGACTCGTTTTTGCTCCGCTTCATTTGCTTCGCAAGCAACGGCAGTTTCTGCGGCTGATGTGGGTAGGCGTGCAATACGAGAAACGGATCGTGATGGTAGGTATACAGGGTTTACTGATAGTCCGGATGGACCGCCACCGCCTCCTACACAAACCACGCCGGTCAATAGTGGGGCGAACTTTCAACCTCATCTCGCTCCCGGTCGCTTGACGCCAGCTCCCCAGGTCCCAGAGGCTGCACGTAGAATTGATTTTAATGTGGCTGTGAACAGTGGGAGTGAAGAGCTGCCTCTGCGACATCGAGCACCTCCTTCACCGCCGGCTATTCCCTCCGAGGGGGCGGCACGGCTTGCGAGCCTCAGGGCCGCTGTTGATGAGGAGAATGCGGCGTCTCCCTTGCCGCCAGCTGTTTCGCCTCAAGCGGAAACAGGACACAGCGCCCCGGCCTCACAGTCCCTGTTGTCAGGGAACCCCTATCTTGAGAATAACCGCGAGGCTACTGCTCGGGCGCTGGCAGCTAGGAAAGCGCGCGAGAGGGAGGTTGCTCTGAGGGCTGCTACCTTGAGGGAAAGAGTTCCAGCTCCTGCGGCCGCCCCGCCACCTAGTGACCCTTCAACGCGTAGCCTGGGGAAATAAACACCCGGATTATCACACCTTCGGCGTTCAATCCAATGAAATGGACTCACCCTTCTTGACCTTAGCTGGTCTCGGCGTCACCCTTTCGGGGCGCCATAATAGCCTTGGCTATTAAACTGTTTAAAACTGAAGGAGGAGTCCACGATGGATAGTAAGCGGTAAATTACACCCACCTTTCAAGGCGGGCAAAACTCCTTAACACTGTCTTCTCACCAATGAGGAGACAAGCCGATGGAGAAACAGCCTGAGCAAACAAGCAAAAAGTTAAGCCGTGAAGC
>Ga0210019_1000427_pt1 | contig 52865 bp, 53 predicted proteins | sample CryGeyCG2114_020_2_FD_183969 | JGI IMG/M metagenome (GOLD analysis project Ga0210019, IMG submission 183969) | Groundwater microbial communities from aquifer - Crystal Geyser CG11_big_fil_rev_8/21/14_0.20 (SPAdes) (version 2) | ecosystem: Environmental > Aquatic > Deep subsurface > Groundwater ...
GGCCGCGTCCGCTACAACCCCCTGCCGATCCACCATACGGAATCCACGGACCCCCGCCATGCGCGCCGAAATCCATTCCATCGTCCAGGACATCGAGCAGTCGTTGGAACTGCTGAGGAGGCATCTTTGACTACGACGATGCCGTCCTCAAACTTCAGGAACTGAACGCCCAGGCGGAAAATCCCGACCTGTGGAACAACCCCGAGAAGGCGCAGGCGCTGATGCGCGAGCGCAACCGCCTGGAAGCCGGAATCAAATCCATCGACGCGGTCGCGCGCGAACTGGCCGACAACATCGATCTCATCGAACTGGGCGAGGCCGAGGGCGATGACGACGTCGTCGCCGAGGCCGAAGCGGCGCTGACGGCGCTCAAGGTGCGGGCCGACGCGGCGGAACTGGAAACGCTCCTGTCCGGCGAGGCCGACGCCAACGACGCCTATCTGGAGGTCCACGCCGGAGCCGGAGGAACCGAGGCCCAGGACTGGGCCGAGATGCTGCTGCGCATGTACGCGCGCTGGGCCGAGGCGCACGGCTACAAGGTCGAATGGCTGGAGGAAAGCCCCGGCGAGGAGGCCGGCATCAAATCGGCGACCCTGAAGATCACCGGGCACAACGCCTACGGCTGGCTCAAGACGGAATCGGGCGTCCACCGCCTGGTCCGGATTTCCCCGTATGACTCCAGCGCGCGGCGGCACACCAGCTTCGCCTCGGCCTGGATCTATCCGGTGGTCGACGACACCATCGAGGTGACGATCGAGGAAAAGGACCTGCGCATCGACACCTACCGCGCGTCGGGCGCCGGCGGCCAGCACGTCAACAAGACCGACAGCGCCATCCGCATCACCCACCTGCCGACCAACATCGTCGTGCAGTGCCAGAACGACCGCTCTCAGCACAAGAACCGGGCCCAGGCCTACGCCATGCTGAAGGCGCGGCTCTACGAGTTCGAACTGCGCAAGCGCGAGGAAGAGGCCCAGGCCCTGGCGGACTCCAAGACCGACATCGGCTGGGGCCACCAGATCCGCTCCTACGTCCTGCAGCCCTACCAGATGGTCAAGGACCTGCGCACCAACGTGGAGACGTCGAACACCCAGGCGGTGCTCGACGGCGACCTGGACGAGTTCATGGCGGCGGCCCTGGCGGCGCGGGTCAAGGGCGGCGACGAGGCGGCGGGGTAGACGACAGTCGTCTTTCCCATGTCATTCCCGCGAATGCGGGAATCTATTTCTCTGAGGCCCCGCATTCGCAGAGGTGCCGGTTAAAGGCGACAGTAGAGGCGCTCGTGTCGAACGTCCCGAAGAGGGCATCATTTTTGGTTCCGTTTGGCGAAATATTCGGCCTCTTCAAGGAGGTTATTGTCGCCTCGAAAATGGGCATTCATGTAGACGGGAACTTTAAATGCGATGCGGCTGGCGTTAACGGTGGTCGTTTCCGTCTTCGATTCGACGCCGCCGGACAACTCACCGCCAATCCGTGAACCCAAGACTTCGATCTCGCCTTTCAACCCACCCGATCCGTCCTTCACGCTTTCAGCCGTCTCATTGACTGTTACGGCGACGTCGAACTCTACAAAGCTCTTCTCTGGAATCCGTTCACCGTGGAGGGAGCCAGGGTTGATCGCCCAGAGGTCAGCAGTTTCGATTTTGGCCGCCTGACCGCCGCCGCCTACCGGCGTACCTCGTAATCCCGAATCAAGACGTCCGCCGGGACCTGCATCCTCTCATGCAGGTTGCGGATCATGGTCAGCGACAGGCGACGCTTCCGGTTCAGCACCTCGGACACCCGCGCCCTGCCGCCGATCAGGGGTTCGATGTCCTTGCGGGTCAAGCCGAGCTGGTCCATGCGGAACAGCAGGGCCTCGATGGGGTCCGGCGGGTCGAGGGGGAAGTGCCTGGACTCGTAGTGGTCGACCAGCATGCTCAGAACATCCAGCTCGTCCCCCTCGGGGGTGTCTGGTTCCGCGTCCATGAGCTCATCGATGCGGGCCAGCGCCTGGTTGTAATCATGTTCCGTCTTGATCGGTTTCATCAGATGGTCTCCGCGTTGACCTTGTCGTATTCGGCATGGGTTCCCACGAACCGGATGTAGACGACGCCGTAGGCGTAGTTGATTTTCGCAATGAGCCGGTAGTCGTTGCCCTTGATGTTGAACACCACCCGGTTTCCCGGAAGAACGCTGGCGCTGGGATAGGTCGTCTTCACGTCGGCGGGGCTTTCCCAGGCGGCGCGCGAGGCTTCCGCGAACCAGGCCCGAAGCGGTTGCTCGGCATTGGCGTGCGCCAACCAGAATTCCCGCAGCGCCTTTCGCGAAATGATTCTCACGAAATCAAATATATGAAGATCCCATTATGGGAGCAAGGAATTTTCAGTGAAAGGCCATGAAAAGGGGGCAGGTGAAAAGCGGACCGCTACTGAATAATCAAGTCCTTGAACAGCACCGTATGTGCCTGGACCGGCGCGATGGCGAAGTTGATGACGTTCAGCAGCTCGAAGCGCAGGCGCTCCGAGCCCTCCTTGCCGATCACGTCCTTGTATTCCAGGTCGCGCAGGTGGGTTTTGATGTTGTCGACCACCAGCGCCATCCTGGTCTCGTCCTGAAGCGCCGGCAGGTCCGTCTCGTTGACCTGCACGATCAGGTTGAGCTTGATGAAATGGCCGCGCCGCCCGACCTTCTTCAGGTCGGTGCGGATTTCCGGCAGCGTGTGGGTCACCGGCTTGCCCAGTTCGAGGGTCACCTCGGTGATGGCGGACTTGCCGAACACGGCCTCGGTCAGGCCGAACAGATGTGCGGCGAACCCGCCGCCGCCCAGAAGCAGCACGACGCCGGCGGCGGCCACGATCTTGAGGAGCTTCTTCTTCCTGGCGGCCTTGAGTTCTTCCTCGGTGGGGGCGGCGTCTTCCTCGTCCTCCCAGTCCTCGTCCTCGCCGTCCTCGTACTCCTCGCCGTCCTCGTCCTCGTAGTCCTCTTCGTCTTCCTCGATCTCGTCGTTCTGGTCGGCCATGTGTCTTCCCCAAAAGCACGGTGGCGGCCGGCGCCTCGGCGATCCGGGCACCGGTCTGTCGCGGCGCGAGCCTAGCGTAAATTCGCCGCCGTCAAAACCGTCCAATGGTCGAGGTTTCGGTGATCCGCCACAGACGGAGCTACAACGCCTTGACCGCCGCCAGGACCTCGGCGGCGTGTTCCTTGACCTTCACCTTGGGCCAGATCCCGCGGATCACGCCCGCCCCGTCGATCAGGAAGGTGGCGCGCTGGATGCCCATGTAGGTGCGCCCGTACAGGCGCTTCTCGACCCACACGCCGTAGCTTTCGCACAGGCTGCCGTCCTCGTCGGACACCAGATGGAAGGGCAGGCCGTACTTGGCCTTGAACCTGTCGTGGCGGGCCACCGAGTCCTTGGAGGCGCCGACGATCACCGCGCCCTCCTTTTCGAACGCCTCGATCGCGTCGCGGAAACCCTGGGCCTCGGTGGTGCAGCCGGGGGTGTCGTCCTTGGGATAGAAATAGAGCACCACCTTTCTGCCCCTGAGGTCCTTGAGCGACAGGGTGCCGCCGCCGTCCGCGGGCAGTTTGAAATCGGGGGCCTTGTCGCCGATGGCGAGGGTCATGACAGGGTCTCCTTCTGGTCCTTGGTGTCGTCGGTTGCGGGGAGATCCGCGGCCGGGCCGTCGATCAGCTCCTGGTAGATATCGAACACGGCCTGGGCCGTTTCCATCATCATGCGCCTCAGGCCGTCGAAATCGGCCGCCCCCGCAACGCGCACCAGGTCGTCGGCGAGGGCGCCCGAGATCAGGTCCTCCTTGTCCTTGGTCAGGGTCCCCTCGATGGTTTCGGCCAGGATGCCCAGGATGCCCATCCACAGTTCCTGTGCCTGCATCAGGGATTGCCAGTGGGCGGTCGCCAGGACCCCCGCCGCCTTCAGCTTGTCCAGGCTGGCCGCCGTGTTGGCGTCGCGGATGTCCGGGTGGCCGCCGATGTGGCGCAGCGTCAGGTATTGCACGATGAAGGCGATGTCGACCAGGCCGCCGCGCAGGTTCTTGACGTCCCAGATGCTGTCGGAGGATTTCTCGCGGGCGATGCGCCGGCGCATGTCGGCGGCGTCGCGCAGCAGCTTCACCGGGTCGACGGGGGTGCGCAGGATGTCGGCGATGGCGTCCTCCACGCGGCCGCGCAGGCCGCCGGTGCCGGCCACCACGCGGGCGCGCACCAGCGCCATGCGCTCCCAGGTCCAGGCCGATTCGTCGTGATACTTGCGGAACGCGGTCAGCGACGTCGCCAGCGGCCCCTTGGTGCCCGACGGGCGCAGGCGCATGTCGACCTCGTACAGCGGCCCTTCGGCCATCATCGCCGTGATGGCGTTGACCGTGCGCTGGGTCAGGCGGCCGAAATACTGGCTTGGCGCCAGCGGCTTGGGTCCGTCCGATTCCTCTGCGTCCGGGTCGGCGTCGTAGACGAAGATCAGGTCCAGGTCCGAGGCCGCCGTCATCTCGCGGCTGCCGAGGCGGCCCATGGCGACGATGGCGATCTCGCCGCCGGGCACGTGGCCGTGGGTCTGGGCGAAATCGCGGGCGACGCGGGTCAGAAGGGCGCCCAGCGCCGCCTCGGCGATGTCCGACAGGGCGCGCGACGCGTCCAGCGGCCGGATCCGGCCGTCCAGGCGCTGCACGCCGACCTGGAACCGGCGGTCGTTGGCCCAGCGGCGGCAGGCGACCAGCACGTCCTCCAGATCGCGGCAGGCCTTCAGGTTGGCCTCCAGTTCGTGGCGCAGGCCCGCCAGGTCCGGCGGCGGGTCGAAGAAATCGGCGGTCAGCACGCTGTCGAGGATCGCCGCATGGGTGCCCATGTGCTCAGCCAGCCTGGGCGCCTTGCCGGCGATCTCGACGACCAGGGACAGCAGTTGTGGATTGGAATGGAACATGGAGAAAAGCTGCACCCCGCCGGGCAGGACCCTGAGGAAGCTGTCGAACCGCAGGAAGGTCTTGTCGGGCTCCGGCGTGCCGGCGATGGCGCGCAGCAGCACGGGCATCAGTTCGGTCAGCAGTTCGCGCGCGCGGGTCGAGCGCATGGCGCGGTAGCGCCCGTGGTGCCAGGCGCGGATCAGGGCGTCGACGCGGGCCGGCTCCTCGAAGCCCATCCTGCGGATGGTCTCCAGGGTGTCAGGATCAGCCTCGCCGCCGGTGAACACCAGGTTGCCGCCGTCGCCGTCCATGCCCAGGTCGGCGCTGAGCGCCGGCGCGTCGCCGAACAGCGCGCCGTAGTGGGCATGCACGCGCTCAAGGTGGCCGGTCAGGACCTCCGCGAATTCCTCGCCCGTGGGGTAGCCCATGAAACGGGCGAAGGCGTCAAAGGCCTGGCGCTCGTCGGGCAGGGTATGGGTCTGCTCGTCGTTGACCATCTGAAGGCGGTGTTCGACGCAGCGCAGGAAATCGTAGGCGGCCTTCAGGTCAGCCGCCGTCTCCGCCGCCACCTGGCCGTGGGCGACCAGGGAGTCGATGGCGTCCTTGGTGCGCGCCAGGCGCAGGTCCGGGATGCGCCCGCCCCAGATAAGCTGCTGGGTCTGGGCGAAGAACTCGATCTCGCGGATGCCGCCGCCGCCCAGCTTGACGTTGTGGCCAAGCGCGCGGATCGCGCCGATGCCGCGGTGGGCGTTGATCTGGCGTTTGATCGAATGGATGTCCTGGATCGCCGCGAAATCGAGGTGCTTGCGCCAGATGAAAGGCCGCAGCCATTCCAGGAACCGTGCCCCGGCCGCCAAGTCGCCCGCCACGGGCCGTGCCTTGATCATGGCCGCCCGTTCCCAGTTCTGGCCCAGGCTTTCGTAATAGCTTTCCGCCGCCAGGACCGAGATCGCCAGCGGCGTGGCGCTGGGGTCCGGGCGCAGGCGCAGGTCCGTGCGGAACACGTAGCCGTCGGCCGTGCGTTCGTCCATGATGCGCAGCATCTGGCGCGCCAGGCGGACCATGGCCGGCTGCAGGTCGTCGGGCCGCGTCGCGCGCATCACCTCGGGGTCGAACAGGATGATGATGTCGATGTCCGACGAATAGTTGAGTTCGCGCGCTCCCAGCTTGCCCATGCCGAGGATGACCAGGCCCGAGTCCGCCGACGGCTCGGCCGGGTCGGCCAGCTCCAGCACCTCGCGCCGCGCCGCCTCGCGCAGGCAGAAGTCGCCGGCCGACTTCAGGCAACCCTCGGCGACGTCGCTTAGCCCGGCCGTCACCTTGTCGAGCGGCCAGTCGCCTCCTATATCCGCCATGGCGATGGTCAACGCCGCGCGTTTCTTGGCAAGTCGCAGGCGCGATTTCACGGCGGCCTCGTTTTCCTCCTCGGGCGCCTTTGCCAGGTCCGCCAGAATGGCGGCCAGGATCGCGTCGGGACCGACGTCCAGGACGCGCAGGGCGAACGCGGGATCGTTCGCGGCGAGGCGGCCGAGGAAGGGGCTGTGGCCGAATACGGCGTCCAGAAGGGCCTTGCCACGGCCGTCGCGCACGATTTTCGCCGCCGCCGATTCGAGCCCGGGATCGGCCGTCCTCGAGATGGCGGAATCCCAATGTTCCCAACCGACTGCAAGGGAATCGGGGTTTCCCGGGGCGGGCAGATGGGGTTTACTGCCGGTTAGTGATATTTCGGGCATACTGGACACGTGGAATTCTCTTGGGGTTTTCGGGCCCCGACGGGGCGAGAAGACTGCGGGATGGGAAAACTGGGGTCAAGCGCGCTGACGGAGGCGTGGTGACGGAAAACGTCGAACAGCAGGAACAACCGGGCAAGACGCGGGCCGGCGGCCATTTTCGGCGCTGGGGCCGGGGGCTCGTGCATCTTGCCGCGGGACTTCTGGCGGGGGTCGCCATCGTCGCCGGCCTGTTGGCATGGCAGTTGTCGAAGGGTCCGATCTCGCTCAGCTTTCTCACGCCCTACATCGAACAGGCGCTGAACGAACGCAGCCCGGACACCCAGGTCGAACTTGGCGACACCATCCTGACCTGGGCCGGCTGGGAACGGGCGCTCGATATCCGGGTGCTCGATGTCCTGGCGTACGACAAACTGGGCGCCATCGTCGCCGCGATTCCCGAGGTTTCCTTCTCGCTGTCAAGTCAAGCCCTGATGCGGCGCGGGGCGATCGTTCCGAAAAGCGTCGAACTGTTTGGCCCGCGCCTCGTCATGCGGCGCAGTGCCGACGGCCGGTTCGAGGTCAACCTGGGCAATGGTCAGGGGGATGGGCACGGTCTGGGCGGCGGCCTGCTCGACCTGTTGATCGCCAAGGCGGGCGCCGGGCAGGGGGCCGACGCGCAACTGGCCTACCTGTCGCGCCTCAACATCATCGGCGCGGAAACGGTGATCGTCGACGAGGTCCTGGGCCGCCGCTGGTCCGCGCCCATTGCCGACATCCGGCTGGTCCGCGACGAAGCCGGCATCCAGGGCGAGGTCGCCCTGCAGATGGATATCGAGGGCCGGCGGTCCGAGGTCACGGCCAAGGGCAGCTATCTCGTCAATCAGGAGCGGCTTGCCGTCAGCGTTTCCTTCTCCGACCTGGATCCCAAGGCGCTGGCCGGTTTCCATGAATCCCTGAAGCGCTTCGAAAGCATCCAGCTTCCTCTCAAGGGGACGGTGACCCTGGGCATGACGGTGAACGGCCCGCCGGAGAACATCGGCTTTCTGTTCACCGGCGGCGAGGGCGTGATCCACACGCCGGCCCCCTTCGAGGAGTCCATCGCCGTCAATTCCCTGGTGCTGAAGGGCCGGTATGACGGTCAGGCCAGGACAGCGGAAATCTTCGATTTTGCCGTCGCCGCCAAGGCGGGCGCCAGCATCCGGTCGCCCGGTTCGGCGGCGCACCGGATTCCCGTCGCGGGGATGCGGTTTGCGGGCAAGTACTGGATCGACGAGGACCGGCTGGACGTTTCGCGTCTTTCGCTCGACACGGGCGGGCCCCAGGTCACCGTGTCCGGCACCGTCGAGGACGCGATGGACAGCCCGGTGGGTGCCTTCGACGTCGCTCTGAAGGATGCCCGGCTCAAGGACATCAAACGGTACTGGGCGCCGGAATGGGCGCCCGACGTCTACGGCTGGTGGACGGTGAACGTGAAGGACGGGGCGGTGCCGCGCCTGAACATGAAGGTCCGTGTCAGCGCCGGCAGGGGGGGTTGGGCGTTGCACTCGGTGGTTGGCGACATGGACTTCCGGGACGCGGTGCTGTCTTATCTGGAAGGCATGCCGGACATCACCGGCATGGCCGGCAGGGCCTCTTTCACGCACAAGCGGTTCGACGTGTTCGTGTCCCGCGGTGCGTCGGGCGGTCTGTCGCTGGGCGAGGGGCAGGTGTTCATTACCGGCCTGTCGACAGGCCAGGAGCAGGCGGAAATCCAGGCCTCCATCGCCGGACCCTTGGACAAGGCCCTGGCGCTGATCGACCATCCGCCGCTCGGCTACGCGACGGAGATGGGGATCGATCCCAAGGACACCAAGGGGGCGGCCAAGGTGCACCTGCGCATCGCCCTTCCGCTGATCCTCGACCTGAAACTGGCGGACGTGAGGATCGCGGCCGATGCCCGCCTGCGCGAGGCGGCCATTCCCCATGCCTTGCACGGTTTCGACCTGGATAACGCCGACCTCACCCTGTCCGTCGACAAGCGCGGCATGGAGGTCAAGGGCAACGGAGTCGTCGCCGGGATGCCGGCCGACATTTCGTGGCGCGAGAATTTCGGCGACAAGGTCGCCTTCCGCACCATCCTGGACCTGTCCGGTCGCATCCCCGACGTGGAAAGGATTCGCCAGCTGGGCCTGAACGTAGGCCTGTTGAGCGAGGAATACGTGAGCGGTGCCGTCGGCGCCAACCTGCGTTTCACCGTGCTGAACGACGACGAAACGCGGGTCGAGGTCCGCGCCGATCTGGCGGAGGCGCAGTTGGCAATCGACCGGGTCCAATGGCGGAAGCCGCTGGGGGCTGCCGGGCGGGCGGAGATGAACCTGACCTTCCGCAAGGGCAAGCCGCGCGAGATCAGCCATTTCGCGCTCTATGCCGAGGAGCTGGCCGTGGCCGGCAAGGCCGTCTTCGAGGATGAAGGCAACGCGGTCCAGCGTATCGACTTCACGCGCATCAACTACGGCCGCACGGATATGAAGGGGGCCCTGATCCGGCGCGCCGACGGTGCCTGGGACCTGGGCTTCCATGGGCCCGGCCTCGATCTGTCACCGGTGTGGAAGGAGCTGACCGAAGGCGGCGGCAACGATATCCTGGGCAACTTCGTCCTCGCCGCCGAGTTCGACAAGGTCTGGATCGACGACAGGAGGTTCCTTGCCGACGTGTCCGGCACCTTCCAGCGCGAGGACCAGATCTGGCGCACGGTCTATCTGAAGTCGGTCCTGGACGGCGCGACGGCGCTGAACGTGGAACTGAAGCCAGGGCCCGACGGCGGCAACCGGACCCTGAACGCCGGCACCACCGATGCGGGCGCCGTCCTGCGCACGCTGGGCATCTACGAGAACATGCAGGGCGGTGCCCTGCAACTGTCTGGCACGTTCGACGACAACCTTCCTGACCGGCCGTTGAAGGGGCGCCTGTTGATCCGCGATTACCGAGTACTGAAGGCGCCGGCGCTGGCGCACCTGGTCAGCATCATGGCGCTGACGGGTATCCTGGACGCGCTTCAGGGCGATGGCCTGGGTTTTGCCGTCCTGGACATTCCGTTCACCATGCGCTCGGGCGTGGTTGAAATCTCCGACGCGCGGGCGGCGGGAGCCTCGCTCGGCTTCACCGCCTCGGGCACGCTATACACCCATGCCGACATCGTCGATCTGGAGGGCACGGTGGTGCCGGCCTACGCCATCAATTCGGCGCTCGGGCGCATCCCCATCCTGGGCAGCATCTTCACCGGCGGCGAGAAGGGCAGCGGCCTGTTCGCCGCCAATTTCCGCATGACCGGGCCGCAGGAAGACCCCAAGGTCGACGTCAATCCCCTGTCGGCCCTGGCGCCCGGGTTCCTGCGCCGCCTGTTCGGCGCGTTCGGGGATTCTCCGGCGCCGCCGACCGACGACCCGGGCTCCTACCTGACGACGCAATGAGCGGTCTGACCCGACGGATCGTCGCCGCCGGCCAGGGCAGGCTGGCCATCGTGCTTGTGAGCTATTTCGCCGTGCTCCTTGTGCTGCGCGTGGCGCTGTTCCCGGGAGCGTCCGACGACGACGCGGAGATCCTCTACTATACCCAGTCCTGGGCGCTCGCCTACAAGGGCAGCCAGCCGCCGTTGTATGCCTGGCTGGTCCTGGCGGCCGAAGCCGTCCTGGGGCCGGTCATGGGGGCGGTGCTCGGCGTCAAGTACGCGCTTCTCGCGGCGTTCTATGCCTTCGCCTACTTGGCGGCGCGCCGGCTCTACGGGGACGGCCTGTTCGCGGCGCTGGCGCCCCTGTCCCTGGTCGCCTGCTTCTTCATCGGCTGGGACACGGTGGTCAACTATTCCCATACCGTCCTTCTGCTGGCGGCCATGGCGGCGGCGCTGTGGCTGGTCCTGCGGCTCGAGACGCATGCGGGGTGGGCTGACCACCTGTGGCTTGCGCTGGCGATCGCCGCGGGCCTCCTGGCGAAGTACAACTTCGTCCTGTTCCTGGCGCCGCTTCTGATGGCTGCCTGGCGCCATCCGGGCCTCAGGCCCCGGGTGTTCCGCGCGCGGTTCGCGGTGGCGCTGGTTCTGGCGGTCATCCTGGCGGCCCTGCCGCTCGCCCATTTCCTGGGCGATGCACAGGCCGTCGCGCGGGCCGCCGGTGCGGGCCGACTTTTCCCCGTGGTCGACGACCGGCTCGCCGCCGCGGGTCAGGGCCTGGGTCAGTTCGCCGTCGCCACCCTCGGTCTCGTCTCGCCGTTCCTGCCGCTTGCCGTGCTGTTGTATCCGCGCGCGCTGGCGCCGTTGCCGCGGCCGCCGACGCGGTTGATCAATTCCGGGCGGTTCCTGGAGGCCTACCTGCTGGCCCTCCTGGTCCTCGGTGTGGCGGCGATCCTGGCGACCGGGGCCAGCGACGTGCGCAACAACTGGCTGGTCGTGTGGTTCCCCCTGCCGCTCTACCTGCTGCTGCGCATCAAGGCGGTCGCGGATGCGGGGGGGACGTCGGCGGAACGCCGCCTGCACTGGCTCGCGGCGGCGCTTCTGGCCATCGCGCTGGCCGTGCCGGCGGGCCTGGCGGGCCGCGGCCTTGCCGGACCCCAGACCTGCCGCAAGTGCAACTTCTTCATTCCCTACGCGGACCTTGCCCGCAGCCTGGCTGCATCCGGGTTCGGCGCGGGCACCATCATCGCCGAGGACATGCCCAACCAGCTTGCCGGCAACCTGCGCCGCTATTTTCCAAAGGCTCGCGTGGTCAGCACGCGGTGGCGCGACTACGTGCCGCCGCTGCGCGGCGGGGGCGACGGGAAATGCCTGCTCGTGTGGCCGGGAGGCTCGGGCGACGGCGGAGCGGTCAAGGCGCTGGCGGACCATCTGCGCGGCGCCCGCATCCCGGGCGACGCGGTGCTGCGCCGGGTGACCCTGCCGATCCCGCGCAATGCCGATCGCCGGAAGGCATGGTCCTTCGTCGTGCTGGACGGGCAGGGGGCCTGCCGCTGAATTCCGCCTATCTGCAGTCGCCCCGCCCGGGCGTCAGGATCACGCCCAGCACCGCCGTCTTGCCGCCGACCAGGGACGGCACGCCCGCCAGCGGCGACGAAATCAGGCGATGCGGCACCTGCGGGCCGATTCCCGCGTTCAATAGGTCGTTGGCGCCGCCGACGGCGGCCGGGCGGTTGTCGCGGACGGCATCCGCCGACCACACCACCAGGCATTGCCCGCCGCCGTGCCGCATGGGAGGGATCGCATCCGGGTGCTTCAGGCTGATGACGCGCGCCTCGGGCAGGGCCGCGCGCAGGTTGCCGGGCAGCGGGTCGGGATGCCAGTAGGCGACCACGGTGCCGCCCTTGAACCCCAGGGCCCGGATCTCGTCCGCCAGGACGCGGTAGGGGATATGGTGCTGGCAGCGCCCGCAGACGAGCGGCTCGAACAGGTACTTGGCGGCCATGCCGACGGGGGCCGACACGAGGGCGAGGCTCACTAGCGCGGCATAGGCGCGACGGCGCCCCTCGGACAGGCCCGCCGCCTCGGCCCGCAGCAGCACCCAGAACGGCGCGAACAGCAGCACGAACATGTAATGGGTGCGGATGCGGAATTCCGGCTGTACCAGGGTGCCGGCGGCGGTCACGGCGAGGACGAGGACCATGTACCATCCGAGGACCCGGGTCATGGGAGGGGCGGGAACCGTCAGGGGACGGAACGCCGCCGGGAAGCAGGCCAACGCGATCAGCCAGAAAGGAGACAGGAACCCGGCCGCCGCCCTGGCGCCATGACCCAGACCGGCAAGAGAAATCCCCCCGTCGGCCGACACCGTCGCGCCGGCCTGACCGGCCAGGACGTCCAGGCGTTCCAGCAGCCACAGATAGTGGGGCGCCGCGACCGCCGCCGCCACGGCCAGGGTCGCAATGACGCGCGGCGAGATCAGGCGACGGCGCAGGCCGCTGTCCGTCATGGCCGCCGCCAGAAGGGAGGCCAGGAAAATCCAGAAGGCATATTTGGCGAGGCCCCCGAGGCCGATGGCGAGGCCCAGCAGGGCGTAGTCCGCAAGGCGGCCTGGCGCTTCGCCGCGCAGGCGCAACAGGATCCACAGGACGGCGGCATAGAGACAGGCGGTCAGGACCGTATGGCTGAATCCGGTGACGACTTCCCAGGCCACGAAATAGAACAGCACCGGCGATAGGGCGGCCAGGCCCGCCAGCGTCCGCGAGGCGAACAGATGCAGAGCCGCCCTCCACAGGAACAGGTACATGGCGTAGAGCAGGCTGAACTTGACGACGTTGACCGCCCACAGGTTCGGCCCGGTCACCTGGGACACGGCCATGACCAGCCAAGTGTAGAGCGGCGGATTGCGGACCTGATAGCCCCAGGCGAGGAACTGCGAGAAGATCAGTTGCTCCCCGTCGTCGCCGCCGGTGCCGGGGAACAGGATAGCGCGGATCAGCAGCAGCGCCGCCATGACGGTGATCGTCACCCCCGGCACACCGGGGCGTTCCGTCAGGATCGCGAGGTTTCGCGTAAGCAGGCGGCCGAAGCGGTTTCCGGTTCCGGCCATGGGCGGGACTACACGGCCCGCACCAGGGCGTGGCGTTTCTTGCCGGCGGAAAGTTTTATGACGCCGTCCCTCAGGTCGCCCGTTCCCACGATTGCCGTCTCGTTGGCGATCTTCGCGTCGTTCAGACGCCCGCCGCCGCCCTTGATCAGGCGCCGGGCCTCGCCGTTCGACGCCGCCAGGCCCGCCTCGCGGAACAGTTCGAACACGGGCACGCCGGCGTCCAGGCGGGCCGCCGCAACCTCGATGGTCGGAAGGTCGTCGCCCAACGTCCGCTGTTCGAAGGTCTTCCTTGCCGTTTCGGCCGCACTTTCCGCCGCCGCGTCGCCGTGGCAGAGCCGCGTGGTCTCGGTCGCCAGAACCTTCTTGGCCTCGTTCAGCTCCGCCCCTTCCAGGGCCTCCAGCCGCGCCACCTCGTCCAAAGGCAGGTCGGTGAACAGGCGCAGGAACTTGCCCACGTCGGCGTCCTCGGCATTGCGCCAGTACTGCCAGTAGTCGTAGGGGCTCAGCATGTCCTCGTTCAGCCATACGGCGCCGGCGGCGGTCTTGCCCATCTTGGCGCCCGACGCCGTGGTCAGCAGCGGCGTGGTCAGGCCGTAGAGCGCGCGGTTGTCGATGCGGCGCGCCAGTTCGACGCCGTTGACGATGTTGCCCCACTGGTCCGAGCCGCCCATCTGCAGGACGCAGTCGGTGCGGCGGGCGAGTTCCAGGAAGTCGTAGGCCTGGAGGATCATGTAGTTGAACTCCAGGAACGTCAGCGGCTGCTCGCGCTCCAGCCGCAGCTTGACGGAATCGAAGGTCAGCATGCGGTTGATGGAGAAGTGCCGGCCCACGTCGCGCAGGAAGTCGATGTAGTTGAGCTTGTCCAGCCAGTCGGCGTTGTTGACCATGACCGCGTCGGTCGGACCCCCCGCTTCCCCTTCCGGCGCGAAGGTCAGGAACTTGGCGAACACTTGGCGGATGCCGGCCATGTTGGCGGCGATGTCGGCGTCGGTCAGCGCCTTGCGCATTTCGTCCTTGCCCGATGGGTCGCCGACCTTGGTCGTGCCGCCGCCCATGAGGACGATCGGCTTGTGCCCGGCCTTCTGCATCAGGCGCAGCAGCATGATCGACACCAGCGAGCCCGCGTGCAGGGACGGCGCCGTGCAGTCGAATCCGATATAGGCGGTGACGGTCTTCGACGCCGCCAGCGCGTCCAGCGCCTCCGTGTCGGTGCACTGGTGGACGAAGCCGCGCGCTTCTGCGTCGTTCAGGAACTGGGATTTCAGCGTGGTCATGGCGGCTTTTACCGCGCCCGCGCGCCCCGGGCAATAATCCCTTGGTTTAAGCGCCGCATTCCGACCTTGCGGGGCTACGGCCCAGCCGACACAATCGCCGCGCATTCGTCCATCCGGGGAGCACCATGCCCGAACAAACTTGCCTCGCCGTCGGCCTGATGAGCGGCACGTCCATGGACGGCGTCGATGCGGCGCTGATCGAAACGGACGGCGAGGCCGTGACCTGGTGCGGGCCGGCCCTGACCCATCCCTATGACGCCGATTTCCGCCGCGACCTGCGCGCCGCCCTGGGTCACGATCCCCTGATCCGGCCGCCCGAAAACGGCCTGGTCCGGCGCCTGACGGAGCGCCACCGCGACGCCGTCAGAGCGCTGCTGGCCGAGGCCGGCACGGCGCCCGCCGACATCCGCGTGATCGGTTTCCACGGCCATACGGTGCTGCACCGCCCGGACCTCGGCGTGACCCGGCAGATCGGCGATTCCGCACTGCTGGCGCGGGAAACGGGGATCGACGTGATCGGCGACCTGCGCCTCGCCGACGTCGCCGCGGGCGGCGAGGGCGCGCCGCTGGCCCCGGTCTATCACCGCGCACTGGCGCGGGGCCTGGAAAAACCGCTCGTCGTCCTCAACCTGGGCGGGGTCGGCAACGTCACCTGGATCGGTCCGGATGAAACGGGATACCGCGGGTCGCTGCTGGCCTTCGACACGGGGCCGGGCAACGCTCTTCTGGATGACTGGATGCTGGAAAAGACGGGCGAATCCATGGACAGGGGCGGAGCCCTCGCGGCCCAGGGGGAGGTCGACCGCCAGGTCTTCAAGGCCTTGCTGGACAACGTTTATTTCGAGATCCCGCCACCCAAGTCCCTGGACCGCGACGATTTCGGGCTGGCCCCGGTGCAGGGCCTTGCCGCCGCCGCGGGGGCCGCCACCCTGACCGCGTTCACGGTCGCCACCGTGGCCCGCGCGGCGCGCTTCTTCCCGGCCCCCGCCAAGCGATGGCTGGTGACCGGTGGCGGGCGGCGCAACGCCACGATCATGCAGGGACTGCGCCGGGCCCTGGGCGCCGAGGTCCAGGCGGTGGAGGACGCGGGGTGGAGCGGCGACGCCCTGGAGGCCCAGGCCTTCGCCTACATGGCCGTGCGTTCGCTGAAGGGGCTGGCGTTGACTTACCCGGGCACGACCGGGGTCGGCGAGCCGCTGTCGGGCGGGCGGCTCTATCCAAAGGGGGACGTGGGGTAAGGCGGCCCTAAGCCGCCTTTTCCACCAGGCGCTTGTCGAGGTAGTCCTCGACGTGCTTGAGCAGGGCGTCCAGGTGCTCCGAGAAGTAGTGATCGCACTTGTCGACGGTGCGGTAGTCGATCTCTATGTTCTTCTGCGCCGACAGCTTTTCCACCAGCTTGTCGACCGAGCCCACGGGCACCACCTCGTCGGCCTTGCCGTGGATCAGCAGGCCCGACGCCGGGCAGGGGGCGAGGAACGAGAAATCGTAGATCGAGGCCGGCGGCGAGGCCGAGATGAAGCCCGAGATTTCGGGCCGGCGCATCATCAGCTGCATGGCGACCCAGGCGCCGAAAGAGAACCCGGCGATCCAGCAGGTCGAGGCGTTGGGGTTGTGGCCCTGCATCCAGTCGAGCGCGGTGGCGGCGTCGCTCAGTTCGCCCTGGCCGTTGTCGAACTTGCCCTGCGACCGGCCGACGCCCCGGAAGTTGAAGCGCAGGGTCGAGAACCCGCGCTTCACGAAGGCCTGGTACATGGCGTAGACGACCCGGTTGTTCATGGTCCCGCCGTATTCCGGGTGTGGGTGCAGCAACAGGGCGACCGGTGCATTCGGGTCTTTGGCGTGGTGATAGCGGCCTTCGATGCGGCCTTCGGGTCCATTGAAGATGACTTCTGGCATGGGGGGGCAATGTCCTCGAAACGAGTTCTGCTGGATAATATCCGAGTGAATCAGTATGGCTTAATATACACACAGCCTTAAGTGTGCCACCAATTCCCCGGAAATACTTGATAGCGTTAGTCGGATATCTTATATTCCGGGTACCGACGCGTGGGCCGCCAAGGGGCGCGCGGACGCGCCTTGCGGAAAGCCCCGATAACATAGTGTGAAGCCGATGATTTTCAAGAATATTCAAGAAGATATCCGCGCTTTTCAGGAACGCGACCCGGCGGCCAAGGGAGTGCTGGCGATCTTCTTCACCTATCCGGGGTTCCACGCAGTGGTCTGGCACCGCATCGCCCACTGGCTGTGGACCCACAAACTCTATTTCATCGCCCGGCTGATATCCAATTTTGCGCGCTGGGTGACGTTGATCGAAATCCACCCGGGCGCCGAGATCGGCAGGCGCTTGGTCATAGACCACGGCGGCGGCGTGGTGATCGGCGAAACGGCGGTCATCGGCGACGACGTGACGATCTATCATCAGGTGACCTTGGGCGGCGTGGCGCCGTCCGTGGATTCGCACAGCCAGCGCGGTCAGAAGCGTCACCCGACGGTGGAGGACGGTGTCATCATCGGCTGCGGTGCTGCGGTCCTGGGCCCGATCATCGTGGGGAAGGAATCGCGGGTCGGCGCCAACGCCGTCGTCACCAAGGACGTACCACCGGGCGTGACCGCCGTCGGCAACCCGGCCCAGGTGGTCCTGCCCAAGGACAAGGAACGGGCCAAGGAGTTCCAGGCCTACGGTACGCCCACGGACGGCCAGGATCCGGTCATGCAGACCATCGAGAACCTGCGTTCGCAGATCAATGTGCTGATCGATCGGGTGACCGAATTGGAAGGCGGAAAGACCGCGGGGGCGAAGGCCGTGGAAGTCAAGGAAGGCGGCGCGCTGCCCAAGGCCGCCGGGGACAAATAGCGGGGAATGTGATCGCAGCCGCGCCGCATATGGGCGCACGGCAAGAGAATTGAAGGAGACGGATCGTGAAACTCTCAACCAAAGGCCGCTATGCCGTAATGGCCATGGTCGATCTCGCGGCCAACGCTTCGGCCAAGCCCGTGGCGCTCGCCGACGTGGCCGACCGGCAGGACATCTCGCTGTCGTACCTGGAGCAACTGTTCGGCAAGCTGCGCAAGGCGGGCCTGGTGAAGAGCGTGCGCGGCCCCGGCGGCGGGTATCTTCTGGCTCATGGTGCCGCCGACACGCGCGTCGCCGACATCATCATGGCCGTGGACGAGCCCATCAAGACCACGCGCTGCACCCCGGGTCAGCCCCAGGGCTGCCAGGCGGACCGGGCGCGCTGCCTGACCCACGACCTGTGGGAAGAACTGGGCAATCAGATTTACCTGTACCTGTCGTCCGTGTCGTTGGAGGACGTGGTCGAGAAGAAGGTGTTGGGTACCTCGGGCCGTCTGTACCAACAGGAGCAGGAACGCCACAACGCCGCGACCATCGCGGCCCAATAGGACGACCGATCGAAGCCGCGGAGAGCGCAATGACCGTCTATCTTGACCATAACGCGACCACGCCGGTCCGGCCCGAAGCGGCCGAGGCCGTGGCTGCCGCGCTGACCGTGACGGGCAATCCGTCGTCGGTGCACGGCGCCGGGCGCCGGGCGCGTGCCCTGGTCGAGGACGCGCGCGAGCAGGTCGCGGCGCTGGTGGGTGCGCGGGCCGAGGACGTGATCTTCACCTCGGGCGGCACCGAGGCCAACAACCTGGCCCTGATCAACGTGGCGGAAGGCCCGATCTTCGCCTCCGCCGTCGAGCATGTCTCCGTCCTGGATGGGGCCGACAACGTGACCCGCATCCCCGTGGACGATGACGGCATCGTCGACCTGGGCGCGCTGGACCGGCTTTTGAAGGACGCCCTTATGAAAGTCGGCGCCGGCCGGGCGCTGGTTTCCGTCATGCTGGCCAACAACGAGACCGGCGTGATTCAGCCGGTCCGCAAGGTCGCCGAACTGGCGGCCGAACACGACGCCGTGTTCCATTGCGACGCGGTTCAGGCGGCGGGCAAGCAGGACATCGATTTTCCGTCGCTGGGCGTGCACATGATGACCCTGTCGGCGCACAAGATCGGCGGACCGCCGGGCGTCGGCGCCCTGATCGTCGCCCCCGGCCATCAGGCCACGGCCGCCATCCGTGGCGGTGGCCAGGAACGGTCGCGCCGGGGCGGCACCGAGAACATCTCCGGGATCGCCGGTTTCGGCCGCGCCGCCGAGGCCGCCACGGCCGACATCGAGCACCTTCGCGGGCTGGCCTCCCTGCGCGACCGCATGGAGGACGAGATCGCGGCCGCGGTGCCCGGGGTCCGCATCTTCGCGCGCGGCCGCGACCGCCTGCCGACGACAAGCTGCCTGACCATGCCGGGCGTGTCGTCGGAAACGCAGGTCATGGCCTTCGACCTGGACGGCATCGCCGTCAGCGCCGGGGCCGCCTGTTCGTCCGGCAAGGTGTCGCCCAGCCACGTGCTGGCGGCCATGGGCGCGGACGAGGACGAGATCAAATCGGCCATCCGGGTCAGCCTGGGATGGACGACGACGGCCGAGGACATCGAGAAATTCACCGCTGCCTGGACGCGCCTTCATGCCCGGGTCGGCGGGGGCAGCTTGGCTGCCTGACACGCACAGTAATTGAAGACACCTGGAAGGAATTGACGGCAATGAGCGCCACCACAGAAAAACACGAACTTCCGCACACCATCCAGAACCGGAAGGCGCCCATCTATCTGGACTACCAGGCGACGACGCCCACGGACCCCCGGGTGGTGGAAAAGATGCTGCCGTACTTCTCGGAACAGTTCGGCAACCCCCATTCGCGCAGCCACTTCTACGGCTGGGAGGCCGAGGACGCGGTCGAGATCGCCCGCGAGAGCGTGGCCTCCATCATCGGAGCCAACCCCAAGGAGGTGATCTTCACCTCGGGCGCAACGGAATCCAACAACCTGGCGCTTAAGGGCGTGGCGAACTTCTACAAGGACAAGAAGAACCACATCATCACCGTGGTGACCGAGCACAAATGCGTGCTCGACAGCTGCCGCCACCTGGAACAGGAAGGCTTCGAGGTCACCTACATGCCGGTCAAGGCGAACGGCCTGATCGACCTGGACCAGTTGCGCGAGACCATCACCGACAACACGGCCATCGTTTCGGTCATGGGCGTGAACAACGAGATCGGCGTGATTCAGCCCCTGAAGGAGATCGGCGCCATCTGCCGCGAGAAGGGCGCCTTCTTCCACACGGACTGCGCCCAGGCCGTGGGCAAGATTCCGCTCGACGTGGAAGAGATGAACATCGACCTGATGAGTATCTCGGGCCACAAGGTCTACGGCCCAATGGGCATCGGCGCGCTTTACGTGCGTCGCCGCCCGCGGGTCCGTCTGGTACCCATGATCAACGGCGGCGGCCAGGAGCGCGGCATGCGCTCCGGCACCCTGCCGACGCCGCTCTGCGTCGGTCTGGGCGAGGCCTGCGCCATCGCCGAGAAGGAAATGGGCGCCGAGAACGAGCGTCTGCGCCGGCTGCGCGACCGCATGTACCAATCGATCGTCGGTCGCCTGCCGGAGGTCTACCTGAACGGCGACCTGGACCAGCGTATCCCCGGCAACCTGAACATCTCGTTCGCCTTCGTCGAGGGCGAGGGCCTGATGATGGGGATCAAGGACCTGGCCGTGTCGTCGGGTTCGGCCTGCACCTCGGCCTCGCTGGAGCCCAGCTACGTGCTGCGCGCGCTCGGCGTGAACGAGGAACTGGCCCATACCAGCTTGCGCATCGGCTTCGGCCGGTTCACCACCGAGGAAGAGGTCGACGAGGCCGTCGAACTGATCATCCACGAGGTCGAGCGCCTGCGCGAGATGAGCCCGCTTTGGGAAATGCACAACGAGGGGATCGACATCTCCTCGATCGAGTGGGCGGAACACTAAGCCGCCCAGAATTGCCAATAATAAAGACCTTGGAAACAGGAGAAACGTAACAATGGCCTATAGCGAAAAAGTCATCGACCACTATGAAAAGCCCCGCAATGTCGGCACGCTCGACAAGAACGACGCCAGCGTCGGCACGGGTCTGGTCGGCGCACCCGCCTGCGGCGACGTCATGAAGCTGCAGATCAAGGTCTCGGAGGACGGCATCATCGAAGATGCCAAGTTCAAGACCTTCGGCTGCGGGTCGGCCATCGCCTCTTCGTCGCTCATCACCGAATGGGTGAAAGGCAAGACGATAGAGGAGGCCGGCACGATCAAGAACACCCAGATCGCCGAGGAACTTGCCCTGCCGCCGGTGAAGATTCACTGCTCGGTATTGGCCGAAGACGCCATCAAGGCGGCGATTTCGGATTACAAGGCGAAAAAGGGCGCCTGATCCTCCCCGAACGAAGGGCAGGGGGAGCTTGCCTCCCCCGCGCCGGCGGGGTTAAGGAACACGCCGAAGAAAGAAGAAGCAGGCGACCATGACGGAACGACCGCAAATGATGACCATCACGGACCAGGCCGCCGAGCGCGTGAAGGCGCTCCTGGCCAGTCGTGGCAAACCGTCCGCCGGCGTGCGCGTCGGCATCCGGACCAAGGGATGCTCGGGCATGTCCTATACCCTCGAGTTCGCGGACGAGAAGAACGAGTTCGACGAGGTCGTGGAGGACAAGGGAGTGAGAATCTACATCGACCCGAAGGCCACCATGTTCATCATCGGAACCGAGATGGATTTCGTCGAGGACAAGCTGGAATCCGGCTTCGTCTTCCAGAACCCGAACGAGAAGGGGCGCTGCGGTTGCGGCGAATCGTTCCACGTGTAACCGCCGTGGCCGGGGTCTCCCCCGGCGTTAGACCGACATTTCGGAATATTCGACGGAAAGGATATTGACGCTGGTGCAAGCGAGAGCGGACGGCGCGGCCCGACCTGATCCCAAAGGGGCCGCCGATGAGAGGATCGTCCAGGCCTGCTGGTCCTGCCAGGGGCCGGTGACGGCGGGCGAGCCCTTCTGCGCGAGTTGCAAGGCGGTGCAGCCGCCGGGCCAGGCCGACCACTTCCTGCGCCTGGGGCTGGACCGCGCCTACGACGTCGACGAGGCGGCGCTCGAGAAATCCTATTTCCGGATGCAGCGCCAGTTGCATCCCGACCGCTTCGCAACGCGCACGGCGCGGGAGAAGACCTTCAGCCAGAGCCAGGCGACCAGCCTGAACGACGCCTACGAGACGCTGAAGGATCCCTTGGAGCGCGCGGTCTACCTCGCCCGCCTGATGGGCCTCAACGTGCTGAAGGAAGGCTGCAACGCGCTGAACGATCCGGTTATCCTGATGGAGGCCATGGAGATGCGCGAGGCCCTGGCCGAGGCCGAGACCGCCGAGGACGTGCGCGACGTGACCGAACGCGCCCAGGGCGAGATCGCCGACTGCGAATCGGAGTTGTCCCAGGCCTTCGACACGGGCGACCTGGAGCGAGTCGCGACGCTGATCACACGCCTCAAGTACCTGCGCAAGCTGGCCGACGAGACGCGCTTCCGCCGGGCCCAACTGAGGGGCGTGAACTGAACCCATGGCGCTTCTGCAGATCCACGAGCCGGGCGAGACGCCGGCCCCCCACGAGAACGACGCCGATGTCGCCGTCGGCATCGACCTGGGCACCACCAACTCCGTGACGGCCGTGTCCGTCGACGGCAAGGCGGAAGTCCTGCGCGACGAGGACGGCCAGGCCCTGGTGCCCTCCGTCGTCGCCTATGCGCCCGACGGATCGCCCATCGTCGGCGGCCTGGCCAAGCGCCTGATCGCCATGCGGCCGGACAGCGTCGTCAGCTCCATCAAGCGCCTCATGGGCCGCGGCATCGCCGACATCAAGGCCGTCGCCGGCCACCTGCCGTTCGCGGTCGAACCCGCCGAGGAAGGAGGGTCGAAGATGGTCCGCATCAACGTCGGCGGCCGCAAGCTGACGCCCGTGGAGGTTTCCGGCCATATCCTGTCGGCGCTCAAGGAACGGGCCGAAGATGTGCTCGACCGCGAGGTCACGCGCGCCGTCATTACCGTGCCAGCCTATTTCGACGACGCCGCGCGCACGGCCACCAAGGACGCCGCACGCTTGGCGGGGCTCGAGGTTCTGCGCCTGGTCAACGAACCGACGGCGGCGGCCCTGGCCTACGGCCTGGACAAGGAGGCCGAGGGCCTCTACGCCGTCTACGACCTGGGCGGCGGCACCTTCGACATCTCGCTTCTGCACATGGAAAAGGGCGTGTTCCAGGTGCTCGCCACGGGCGGCGACGCGGCCTTGGGCGGCGACGATTTCGACCACGCCATCGCCGAACGTTTCCTGAAGGACTGGGCGGGCGAGGCGCCGGGCGCCGGCGCCGTCAAGCAGGCCATCGCCACGGCGCGCCAGGTCAAGGAGGACCTGAGCGGCACGGACAGCGGCACCTGGGCGCTGGATCTGGGCGGCGAGCAGCAGCACTTTACACTCGACCGCACGGCCTTCGAGTCCCTGATCGCCCCCCTTGTCTGGCGCACGCTGCGCATTTGCGAGGACGTGCTGGACGAGGCCGGCGTGAGCCCCGAGGCCGTGAAGGGCGTCGTCCTGGTCGGCGGCTCGACGCGGGTGCCCCTGGTCCGCCGCGAGGTGGCCGAGCTGTTCGGCCGCGAACCGCTTGCCGACATCGACCCGGACGAGGTCGTGGCCGTGGGGGCGGCCCTGCAGGCGGAGGCCTTGACCCGCGGCTCCGACACCCTGCTGCTGGACGTCACGCCGCTGTCCCTCGGCATCGAGACCATGGGCGGGCTGACGGAAAAGATCATCCCCCGCAACACGCCGATCCCAGTGGCCAAGGCGCAGGAATTCACGACCTACCAGGACGGGCAGACCGCCATGGCGGTTCACGTGGTGCAGGGCGAACGGGAGATGGTCGACCAGAACCGCTCGCTCGCGCGCTTTACGCTGCGCGGCATCCCGCCGATGACGGCGGGGGCGGCGCGCATCCGCGTGACCTACGCGGTGGACGCCGACGGCCTGTTGACCGTCAGTGCGCGCGAGGAGGCCACGGGCACGGAGCAGAGCATCGAGGTCAAGCCGTCCTATGGTTTGAGCGAGGACGAGATGTCCCGGATGCTCTACGACAGCATGAAGCATGCCAAGGACGACATGACGCGCCGGCTGCTGGCCGAGGCGCGGGTCGAGGCGGGCCGCGCCCTGGGTGCCGTGAAGGCGGCGCTGGAGGTCGACGGCGACCTGCTGTCCGAGGGCGAGCGCGACGGGATCGCGGCGCTGGCGGCGGCGGCCGAGGCGGCCATCGCCGGCGACGACCGCGACGCCATCAACGACGCCGTCGAGAAGCTTGAGGAAGGCACGCGCACCTTCGCCGAAAAGCGCATGGACCGCGGCATCCGCGCGGCCCTGCGCGGTGTCGAGGTCGAGCGCCTGGACAAGGCCGCCCATGAACGCGACGACATCGCGCGCGACTGTGTCGACGCGCCCAAGTCAGCCCAGGCCGGCGACTGAGTGAACGAGGAACCAAAAAGACCATGACCAAGATGTTCAAGATGACCTTCGTCCTGCCCGACGGCACGCCGCAGGAGGTGGAGGCGCCCGAGGGGTTGTCCGTGCTCGAGGTCGCGCACCGCAACGGCGTCGACCTGGAAGGCGCCTGCGAGGGTTCGCTCGCCTGCTCCACCTGCCACGTGATCGTCGACAAGGAATTCTACGACAGGCTGGAGGAAGCCAGCGAGGACGAGGAGGACATGCTCGACCTGGCCTTCGGCCTGACCCATACGTCGCGGCTCGGCTGCCAGATCGTCATGTGCGAGGAACTGGACGGCCTCAAGGTGACGCTGCCCGCGGCGACGCGCAACATGATGGTCGACCGCAAGGTCTGACCGCTCAGGGAAGGGGACGAACCATGGGACTGCGCTGGACCAACACCGTCGACATCGCCATCGAACTGGAGGAAGCCCATCCCGACGCGGACGTGGTCAACCTGCGCTTCACGGACCTGTGGAAGTGGGTGCAGGAACTGCCCGGCTTCGATGACGACCCGCAGAAATCCAACGAGAAGATCCTGGAGGCCATCCAGATGGCCTGGCTCGACGAGCGGGATTGAGGGTTAAAAAGGGGGGGCCATGCCATTCAGCGAGACCATGCTGTTCAACACGTCCATCCCGGTCCTGGACGCGCTCGCGCTCGCCTGGTTCCTGGCGGGCGCCGTCGGCTACACGGCGCTGGCCGACCAGATCGCCTGGGGCAAGCGGCCCATGGCGGTGGTGCTGCACGACTACCGGCTGCGCTGGATGGAGCGCATGCTGGAACGCGACAACCGCATGGCCGACGTGCAGATCGTCAACTCGTACATCCGCTCGGGTAGCCTGTTCATCTCCACGACCCTGCTGGTCCTGGCCGGGATCGTGGCGCTATTGGGCCAGATCGAGGACCTGCGCGTCATCATCCACGACATCTCCATGGCGCAGCCGGCGTCCCGGCGGCTCATGGAATTCCGCGTGTTCATCCTGGTCCTGGTGTTCGTCTACGCCTTCTTCAAGTTCGCCTGGTGCCTGCGGCAGTTCAACTACACCCTGGTCATGATCGGCGCCGCGCCCCAGGCGGGGCAGTGCGACGCCGCCATCATGAAGGCCTTTCCCGTCCGCGCGGCGCTGATCCTGTCCCGGGCCCAGGACAACTTCAACCGCGGGCTCCGGTCCTACTACTTCGCCCTGGCGCTGCTGCCCTGGTTCATCCATCCGGTGCTGCTGTTCGGCACCACGGTCTGGGTTCTTTTGGTCCTCTGGCGCCGCGATTTCCGCTCGGTGACCCTGAAGACGCTGGCCGAACTGGGCGCCGCCGACGGCACCACGGCGGAGGCGGAATCCGCTCGGGCGGGCCCCGCCGTGTGACCCCGCCGCCGGCCCCTCACCTTGCGTCCCGAGACGAAACCCCTATATTCCGCGCATGAGCACCCCCGTGATCGATCTCGGCCTGGGAAGGGATCCTAAGGACACCCGCGTCGTCGTCGCCATGTCGGGCGGCGTCGACAGTTCGACCGCGGCCGCCCTGGTGCGGGAGGCGGGCTACGACGTCGTCGGCATGACCATGCAGCTCTACGACCAGAGCGACGCCCGGCCGGGGCAGAAGACCTGCTGCGCCGGCAGGGACATCCATGACGCGCGCCGGGTCGCCGATCAGCTCGGCTTTCCCCATTACGTGCTGAACTACGAAAGCCGGTTCCGCGATCAGGTCATGGACGACTTCGCCGACACCTACCTGCGCGGCGAAACACCGATCCCCTGCGTGCGCTGCAACCAGACGGTGAAGTTCAAGGACATGCTGGGCCAGGCCCGCGACCTGGGCGCCGACGCCCTGGTCACCGGCCATTACGTGCGCCGGGTGACGGGCGCCGGCGGCCCGGAGCTTCACCGCGCCGCCGACGCGTCCAAGGACCAGAGCTATTTCCTGTTCGCGACCACGGGCGAGCAGTTGGATTTTCTGCGCTTCCCTCTGGGCGGCATGGACAAGACGGAAACCCGCGCCCACGCCGCGCGCCTGGGGTTGGCCGTCGCCGACAAGCCGGAAAGCATGGACATCTGCTTCGTGCCCGACGGCGACTATGCCCGCATCGTCGAACGCCTGCGCCCCGAAGCCCACGATCCCGGCGACATCGTCGACCGGGCGGGGACCGTTCTGGGACGCCACGACGGCATCGTCCATTTCACCGTCGGCCAGCGCAAGGGCCTGGGCATCGGCGGCACGGAAGAACCGCTCTACGTCGTCCGCATCGAACCGGAAACGCGCCGCGTCGTGGTCGGGCCCCGCGCGGCGCTCGGACGCGAAAGCCTGAACGTACACGAGGTCAACTGGCTCGGCGACGGGCCGCTGCGGGCCAGGGTGCACCGGGTCCAGGTCAAGATCAGATCCATGTTCAAGCCCGTGCCGGCGACCCTGTTCGGCACCGGCGACGACACCGCCGCCGTCAAGTTCGATGAACCGCAGGACGGCGTCGCGCCGGGCCAGGCCTGCGTGTTCTACCAGGACGACAGGGTGCTGGGCGGCGGCTGGATCACGCGGGAGGCGTGACCGCGGGCGGCAGCGCCTTCGCGCCTTCTCCCGTATCCCCTTGACCTCGGTCAACGACAGATTCCACGCTTTCCTGTGATGATTTTCCGACCGGAGGGATCATGCGTATCGACAGCGATCTGAAACTGGACTTTCGCGACGTGCTCATCCGTCCGAAGCGGTCCGGGCTGCTGTCGCGGTCCGAGGTGGTGCTGCGCCGCCGCTTCACCTTTCCCCATTCCGGCGATGCATGGGAAGGCGTGCCGTTGATCGCCTCCAACATGGACACGGTCGGAACGTTGATGATGGCCGAGGTTCTTGCGCGGCACGGAATGCTGACAGCCCTTCACAAGTTCTATTCGGTTGAAGAATGCCGATCGTTTTTCGGCCGTGACGCGGACTCGACCGACGCCGACGGGGGAAAATGCCAAAACCCGGACATCGGGATTCGCGACGCGGTGTTCTTCTCGTTCGGCATCACGGAAGTTTTCATGGAGCGCCTGGACGCCGTCATGGCCATGGCGGACGCCCGGGAGCGGCGTCCCAAATTCGTCTGTCTGGACGTCGCCAACGGTTACAGCGAACAGTTCATCACCGTGGTCCGAGCCGTCCGTGAGAAATACCCGGAGGCGGTTATCATGGCCGGCAACGTGGTAACCGGCGAGATGACCGAGGAACTGGTCATCGCCGGCGCCGACATCGTCAAGGTGGGGATCGGTTCGGGCTCGGTCTGTACGACCCGCGAGCAGACTGGGGTCGGATTTCCGCAACTTTCCGCCGTGATCGAGTGCGCCGACGCCGCGCACGGCCTCAAGGGGCTGGTCTGTTCCGACGGCGGATGCCGGGTCCCGGGCGATGTCGCCAAGGCCTTCGCGGCCGGCGCGGATTTCGTCATGCTGGGCGGCATGCTGGCGGGCCACGATGAAAGCGGCGGCGAGGTCTCCGTCCGCCGCTATCTGACCGACGAACTGGACGACAACGGCGAACGCATCGTCGACGAACGCAGGGCAGTCACCTTCTATGGCATGTCGTCCGACACGGCGATGCAGAAGTACTACGGCGGCGTTGCCGAATACCGGGCCAGCGAGGGGGTTTGCGTCGAGCTTCCGTACCGCGGAGCCGTCGAGGTCACGTTACAGGAAATCTTGGGCGGCCTGCGATCGACCTGTACCTATGTGGGCGCTCACCGGCTGAAGGAACTGTCGAAACGGGCCACCTTCGTCATCGGGCGGTCGGCGCCGGACTGACCCCGCCGATGGGACGGGGATTGGCGTCAACTGGGCCAGGCGGCCGCCGCGACCATGGATACGCCGGAAAACAACAGGAGCGCCAGGACGATCTGGTTGAACCGGCCGTCGCCCAGCCGGTTGTAGACCTTTCGCCCGATCCACGACCCCGCGACGGTGGCCGGGAAGGCGATCAGGACGACGCGCCCGACCTCGGCCGTCATGAAGCCGCCGACGGCCTGGCTGCCCGCCGCCAGCAGCAGGATCGTCGTGTTGTAGGCCTGGAACACGGCCCGCTTCTCGTCCTTGCCCCAGCCGCGCAGACTGGCCCAGATCGTCGGCAGGGGGCCGGACAGGCCGGTCAGGCCGCCCAGCACGCCGCCGCCCAGACCAATCAGCCCGTTGGCCCCGCTGCCGCCCCAGCTGACGGTCGGCGCCGAGCGGCGCAGCAGCATGAAGCCGCAATAGACGATCAGGAAACAGGCGAAGAACAGCTTGAACCCCTGAACCGAGACATGGGGCAGGATCAGCGTTCCCAGCGGCACGCCGACGACACCGCCGAGTATGAACGGCAGCACGCGCGGCCAGGAAATGGCGTGCCAGATGGCGGGCAGGGTCAGCAGTTGCGCGACGATGGAGCAGATGACGACCAGCGGGGCGGCGACCCGCGGCTCGACCACGGTGAGCCAGACCGCGAGCGCCGTCAGTCCCGTGCCAAATCCCGTGAGCCCGGAAACGAAGCCGCCCGCGACCGCGCCGGCCAGGATGGTGGGTTCCAACGGGCCCATTGTCTTCCGCGTGGATAGGGAGATGGAAGCTGAACGCTTAGCCGGGAACGGGACGGCAATAAAGGGCCATTAATTCGATTTCCGCCGAACCATTGCCGTCAGGGGGGAAGGACTCACTCCGCCGCCGGGGTTTCGGCGGCGGCGCGCACGCTGATGCCGTCGTCCTCGTCCTCCAGAGCTTCCCGCGCCTTCTCCTGTTGTTGCTGGCGTGCCCACATGTCGGCGTAACGGCCGTTCATGCGCAACAACGCCTCGTGGCTGCCGCGTTCGACGATGCGGCCGGCTTCCAGCACCAGTATCTCGTCGGCGTCGACCACGGTCGACAGCCGGTGCGCCACAGTCACCGTGGTGCGGCCCTGTGCCACGGCTTTCAAGGCCTTGAGGATGTCCTGCTCGGTCCGGCTGTCGAGGGCCGAGGTCGCCTCGTCGAAGATCAGGATTTCGGGCGCCTTCAGCACCGTGCGGGCGATCGCAACGCGCTGCTTTTCGCCGCCGGAAAGCTTCAGGCCCCGCTCGCCCACCGTCGCTTGATAGGTGTCGGGAAGGCCCATGATGAAGTCATGGATCTGCGCCGTGCGCGCCGCCGCCTCGACCTCGGCCGGGCTTGCCCCCGGGCGGCCGTAGGCGATGTTGTAGAAGATGGTGTCATTGAACAGCACAGTGTCCTGCGGGACCATGCCGATGGCGGAGCGCAAGCTGGCCTGCGTCACGTCGCGGATGTCCTGTCCGTCGACCAGGACGCGTCCGGCCGACACGTCGTAGAACCGGAACAAGAGACGCGAGATCGTCGACTTGCCCGACCCCGACGGGCCGACGATGGCGACCGTGCGCCCGGCCGGCACGGTGAAGCTGACGTCCTTCAGCACCGGGCGGCGGTCGTCGTAGGCGAAGGACACGTTCTCGAACACAAGCTCGGCCCCGTTCACGGCCAGCGCCCCGGCGCCGGGCCGGTCCGCGACCTCGGGGTCCTCGTCGAGCAGGCGGAACATCTGCTCCATGTCCGTCAGGCTTTGCTTGATCTCGCGGTAGACGAAGCCAAGGAAGTTGAGCGGCATGTACAGCTGGATCAGGTAGGCGTTGACCATGGCGAAGTCGCCGATGGTCATGGTCCCCGCGACGACGCCCTGGGCCGCCATCCACATCATGGCGGTCAGGCCGACGGCGATGATCAGGCCCTGGCCGATGTTCAGCATGGCGAGGGAGGTGTTGCTCTTGACCGCCGCCTCCTCGTAGCGGGACAGGGCGTTGTTGAAACGCCGGCTTTCGTGTTCCTCGTTGCCGAAGTATTTGACCGTCTCGAAGTTCAGCAGGCTGTCGATGGCCTTGGTGTTGGCTTCGTTGTCGGTCCTGTTCATGGTGCGGCGAAACTGGATGCGCCACTCCGTGACCCACAGGGTCCAGGTGATGTAGAGCGCGATCGTCACGAAGGTGACCGCCGCCATGAGAGGGCCGAACAGGTACCACAGGATGCCGCAGGTCAGCAGGATCTCGAACAGGGTCGGCACGATGTTGAACAGCATGAAGCGCAACAGGAACTCGACGCCCTTGGTGCCGCGCTCGACGGCGCGGCTGATACCGCCGGTTTTGCGGTCCAGGTGAAAGCGGAGCGACAGCCGGTGGAGGTGTCGAAAGGTCTTGAGCCCCGCCAACCGGATCGCGCGCTGGGCGACGCGGGCGAACACGGCGTCGCGCAGTTCGCCGAAGGCCTGGGCCAGCACCCGCGCCAGGCCGTAGGCCAGGAGCAGCATGACCGGCACGGCGACGGCTGCGTTAAGGCCGCCGTCCAGGGCGTCGACCGCATACTTGTAGATCAGCGGCACGGCCACGCTGGCTCCCTTTGCGGCGGCCAGGAACAGGACGGCGATGACGACCCGCCAGCGGAGCGCCGTTTCCCCCTTGGGCCAAAGGTAGGGGAGCAGCGTCCTGATGGTCTGCCAGTCGTTCCGGCTGGGGCTGTCGGCGGGGTCCGCGTGGTCGCGCCGCATGGGTTAGTACCAACTATCCTGAAAAATTTTGCGATTCACATAGTTGGGGCTTCGCGCCTTGACCGCAAGCGGCGATGTTGACTTAAGTCATATGAGGATTCGGCGAATAATGCGTGTATAAGGCTGCCGAACGGAAGAATCATCAGATAACGCGGTTGCGCGAACGCGGCCGGGTGGTCAGGTAATTGTCAGTTTAAGCTGTAGGATTGCCCTAGGGGTAACAGTTTGGATAGTGTTCAATGAACATTGAAACGACGTGGGAAAACGCCCCGGCGGTTGCCGGTCACAAATCGCTCATGAGTGACGGTTACGATTTCAGCGCATTGCGGGTTCTCGTGGTGGATGACAGTTTCCACATGCGTGAGCTTGTGCGCACCTTCCTGGAAGGCTTCGGGATCAAGGAGGTCACCGTGTCGTCCGACGCCGAGGAGGCCTTCGACTTTCTGGTCAACATGGATCCCGACCTGATCATCACCGACTGGAACATGGCGCCGGTTTCGGGCTTGGAGTTCGTCGAGCGCATCCGCAAAAGCGCCAACGTGCCCAACCGCTTCGTGCCGATCATCATGCTGACGGGCTATACGGAAATGAAGCGGGTCGAGGAGGCTCGCGACGCCGGCATCAATTCGTTCCTGGCCAAGCCGATTTCGGCGGCGTCGCTATACAAGCGGCTGGTGACCTCGGTCCAGGACAAGCGCCAGTACGTGGAATCGAGCGGCGGCTATTTCGGCCCCGACCGCCGCGCGGGCAAGCGTCGCGAGTACCGCGGCAAGGAACGGCGCGAGAAGGTTTAATACGTCACGATGGCTGAAACCCGATTCCTCCGGCCGCAGAAACACATCAGCCAAAAGGTCCGCAGCGGCGGACCGTCCATGGAACAGGCGATCCTGCGGGCGGTGAATGCCGCCGACGACCTGATCGGGCAGTACCAGGGCTGGGCCGTCGACGACCTGGAAAAGCTCTGGCAGTCCTTCGTCGAAACCTCGCGCTCCGGGCGCGCCGACCCGGTTCGGCTCAAGCAGCTCTATGACATGACCCACGAGGCACGCGGCCAGGGTGGAAGTTTCGGTTTTCCGCTGATCTCCGTGGTCGGCGACAGCTTGTGCAAGTACCTGGACGGGCGGCCGCGCCTGAAGGCCCGCGACCTGGACGTCATCCGCGTCCACATCATGGCGATGAAGGCCGTATTCCGTCAGGGCCTGAAGGGCCACCAGGGCGGCTTGACCAAGGAACTGCACGAATTGCTCGGTCTGTTCCGCGCCAAGGTCGCCGCGCAATAAACCCGCTGCCGCAGGTCTGCCGCCGCAATCCCTCAAGTCGTTTCTAGAATTCCGTGCGGTCCAGAAACCCGATCTGCGCCAGATGTGCGTCGAAGATCAGGTAGTCGCGCACCTTGTAGCGTCGCGCCAGTTCCCGTTCCGCGGCCTTGAAGGGGTTTTCGCCCCGCCGGGCGGCGAAGGTGCGCGTCATGCGGCGGCCGAGCGAGCGGTTCTTCAGAACGGGATAGTAGGTGACCTCGACCGTTTCCCGGCCGGACTGGGTAACGTCCGTATCCGACCCGGCGTCCGGTTGCGGAACGGCGTGGGCGTGGCGGTGGGCGTTCATGGCAAACTCCAATCTGACCCACAGAATGTTCTCTTTTTGTTCTCACGTCAAGGGTCTGTGGATAACTACGCCTGTCACGCTCTTTATTCAATAAGCCTTAAGTATATGTCGGGGGCATCAGAGGTATACATATTGGCCCCACAGCTGACCCGTGCCGCAATATTTTGAGTCATGTCGGGGGCTCGCTAAGGTTTCGCGGATCTGTCGGTTCGCGCAAAACGACCTTCGTGTCCTGCGGTCACTCGGGTTTTGCGGACCTGTCGGTTCGCGCAAAACGACCTTCGTGTCCTGTGGTCACTCGGGTTTTGCGCCGCGGGCCGCGTGGGCGAGGCGGGATACCGCTTCGGGGTGCGGGTCGTAGGCTCCGGTCGCCAGGTAATGCTCGACGGTTGGGCAGATGCGTTTGGCGAAGGCGTCCCGCGTCATGAGCGCGTGGACCTTGCGCGCGTCCTCTCGCCCGGGCGTCAGCGTTTCGAGGACCCAGGCCGCGTCGGCGATGGTCCGCGCGTGGCGGGCCTGCCAGCGCAAGATATCGCGGCGCAGATCGAGAGGACAGTCCCGATGGGCTCGCTTCAGCAGTGAATCGTAGGTTTCGATCATGGTTGCGTAGACGAATGTCTTCTGCGTGTCGTTAAGACGCATGATGTCCGGCACGCGTCCTTCGGGAGTCAGGGTTAGCTTGGTGGGGATGCCGCGACGCGAGAACTGGGCGGGATCCCATTCGTAGGGGCCGTTGTCCGCCGGCGCGCCGCCCGCCGTCGCGTCTGCCGATTCAGGGACCAGCGCCTCGCGGCCCGTGCGCTCCACGCTGTCCGGCAGCATGAAGAACCGGACGAGGAGGAGGAACAGGATGCCGAGCAGCAGAAAGCGTTCAAGCGGGGACATAGGATCACTTTAAAGTGTTTTCACCGGCCGTGGACAGCAGTCACTTCCTACCCAGCTTGCATCCTAGATCATTCGTGGTTGCGGTAGAGCTTGCGGTGTTCGGGCATGAGGCCGAGTGGGCCCGCCAATGCGCCGACGCCGGGGCCCAAATTGCCGATGACAAGGGCAAGGAAGAGAGGTGGCAAGTCGCCCGGCCGTTCCGCGCGGCGCAGCGTTTCGGTGCATATCAGGACGGCGTAAAACGCGGTGACGGGGCCATAGATCCATCCCCAGACGGGAATCCAGGGCAGGGCGCCGCCACTGAGAAAGAACAGCACCGCCATACACGGTAAAAAGATGATGGCGTCGGAAACGCGCCGAACCCGTACGCCGGTGGACCAGATATTGGCGCCCCAGACGAGGCGCTGGAACAGGTAGAGTTTCATCGGTCGGTCGCGATGATAGACTAGAACGTCGGGACTGTAGAGGATGCGCCGGCCGGCTTCGAGCATCCGCCGGCACAAGGCTTTGTCCTCGTAAATGTAAAGGGTTTCGTCCATTCCCCCGACCGCCAGATAGTCGGCGCGGCGCATCACCATGTTGCAGCTCGGCAGGTCGTCGCAGTGGCGGGCAGACGCAATCTGCTTCCGATAGTTCAGGTGTCCCGTCACAAAGGCGCTGCGCTGGGCCAAACCGACGATGCGCTCGCTGCCGTGGGCATCCGGCGGGGACACGTTGGGGCCGCCGCAGATGCCGAGGTCCGGGTCAGCCTGCAGTTCGCGGATTGCGTTGGCGAGCCATCCCGGGGCCGGAAAGGCGTCGCTGTCGATAAAGGCCAGATAGGTTCGGCTGGTCTCGGCGGCACCTCGGTTGCGCTTGGTCGAAATCGTCACCGGTCCGGTAACGATCAGGCGTATGCCGCTGCTGTCGGCTATTCCGGGATCCGCAGGGGGCGTGTCGAGCAGCAGGATGATTTCCGCACCTGGGCAGGTCTTTCGGCACTCCGAGACGCAGCGCGTGACCAGGGGGTTGATGTCCATCGCCGGAATGACGATCGCCGCGTCCCGTGATATGTCCATGACAGCGGTGTCAGAGGCCGGTTTTCAGACCCGCCGCCGCCATGCGCGGCAGGTAGCGGTAGTTTGCGAGAATATTGAAACTCCAGGCGCATTCGTAAGTGCAATGGCATTTCGTGTCGTGGATCCACTGCCGCGCATCTTGTGCGGCCGCGCCGCGCCACAGCGCCATCCAATCGAAATTCCAGTCACGCACATTACCCAACGGCCTGTCGAGGATTTCACAGGGATAGACGTCGCCGTTATGGGCCATGATTCCAAACAGGGAACCGGCGTAGCATTGGCTGATAAATCCAGGCGCCAGATACATGGCCTTGATCAGGTCGTACATGATTTCGTTCTTGCGGTTCATAAGACGGCCTTGGAGCGTGTCCGCGTTGTAGCCGACTAGACGCCCCGACCTCATGTCACGGACGATGCGTCGCGTGACTTCGGCATAGGCGGTCTGGATGTCCCGTTTCACGGGCTCCGGCGTCTTGTAGATACCCGCGTCGCGGACGATGACGGCGGTCATAGCGTCGACGCCGTACTCGCCGACCAGGGCGTCGTAGGTGTCCACGGCTTCGGCGCAGTTGTCTGCCGACACGGTGATCGAGATGTTGCCGAACACGTTGTCCCCTGACTGGCGTGTGATGCGGAACGATTTCAGGCAGTTTTCAAACAGGCCCTTGAGTTTGCGAATTTCATCATGTTTCTCACCAAGGGCGTCGATAGAGAACGAGAAGATCAGCTTGCGGTCGGGGAATTCGGCGCGAATGTCGGCGATGAAGCGTTCGATGCGGTCCGGCAGGCTCCCGTTCGTCGTGATGAAAATGCTTTCGATGTTCGTGTTGCGGAAGTAAAGGCGCGCGATGTCGATCAGGTCCTTGCGCGCGAAGGGCTCGCCGCCGGTCAGGTTGACGTTCTTCAGGTTGGCGCCCAGGGTGCGGCTGAGTCTGTCAATCTCGTCTAGGGTCAGTTCGCCCGCCCGGGTCGTCGGATCGTCGAAATCGATGAAGCAGAAATCGCAGCGCGCATTGCACCGATTGGTGACGAAATGAACGAAGCTCACCGGGTTGGCGCGGGTTACGTAGATATTTTTGGCGAAGGACGAGAAATCCGCCGCTCTCTCCGCTATTTCTCGCAGCGATGATGTCATGATCTTCGGGGCAGCCACCTTATTCTCAACCGGCAGATACTATCACGGCTGAGGCGGTCGTGTCCGGTCGGGCATGGCCGCGTCCGATTGCCGCGACGGGCCGGCATGCCCAGGATTAGTAGGCCGTCAACCATTGGCATTCAATCCTACCGGTAGCGGCTAAATCCTTTTGTTGACTTGGGTTTTCCCCGTGCCTAGCGTTTCGCCATGAATCCCGTTTGCGACCGCTTGGTGTATGTACTTGTCTCCGTTTTCGAAGACAGGGAATCCGCGCAGCAATTACTGCGGGCCATCGACGCGGTGCAGTCTGACTGGGGGCGCATCCGCGTGCTGCTGATCGACAATGGCTCGATCGCCGAACCGATCGGGAAGGAGGATGTCCGCGCACTCAACTTGGGAATTGACGTGGAAATTCTGACTCTCAGCATCGATCTTGGCCAGCAACGCGCGATCGCCGTCGGTCTCGCGACGCTTGCGGAACGGGAGGATGCCCAAGTCGTCGTCGTGATGGATGGCGACGGAGAAGACCGCCCGCGGGACATACCTGCCTTGGCGAATGGCGTTCTCGCCGGGACGTCGGAAATTACTGTCGCCGGGCGCGGTCGGCGCGACGACGCCATGACAATGAAGGCTCTCCGTTGGGCATATCGCAAGGTCTTTTCGGTCATGACCGGTGAGACCCTCCCGTACGGCAACTTCTCGGCGATCGGGGGAAGGGCGCTTCGGCGAATTGTCTTGATGGAGGAACTCTGGACGCATTTTCCGGCGACCTTGCGGCGTGTCGGTTATCCGATAGACGTCATCGATTTCGACCGTGGCCACCGCTATGCCGGCAATTCCAAATACAATCTCGTATCGTTGACCGTCCACGCCCTTCGATCATTCGTTCCGTTCTCCGAAACCGTGCTCGCCCGCGTGCTATGGGCGTGCGGGATCGTCACGGCCCTAAGCCTGGGCACGCTATTCGTCGCCGCGACGATGAAGGGCCTGGGATATACAGAGCCCGGCTGGCTGACGGTTGTGGCTGGGGCGGTCCTGACCATCGTTCTTCAGGTTGGTGCCATCGCCTTGATTACCCTGCTTATCGCGTCCACCGGCCGGCCTTGGCGGAACGTCACGCCAACCGCGATCGCCAAAACCTTTGTTGCCGACCAAGTTGTCGTCGACGCAATCTTCCCGCCGGGGGCGTCCAAACATTCACGCGTCGTGACGAAGTGACTGCAACGCGCATGCCTGACTACGGGATCCTTAAACGCGCTTCATTCGGCTTCCTCGCGCTCGCCGTGGCGGTCGTCCTGGTCTTGGCGGTGGCTCTCATCTTTTACTCGCTGCCGATGGCCGATGACTTCTGCCGGGCGGCGAAAGCGGATGCAGTCGATCATCTTAGGAACATTTATCAATATTGGTCCGGGCGCTGGTTCAGCATCGGGTTGGGCGTCGTCCTCCTGTCCAGGATTAGTCTGACGGACATATATCCGCTGCTTATGGCGATCCTTTTCTGTCTGGCCTACATCGGGTGGCTGATGGCGGTTCTGACCATATTTCGGGGCAGGCTGCCCATAGCGACGGCGGTTGCCGGAAGCTTTGTTCTGTTCGCGTATTTTTGGGCAACCATTCCGTCACCCGGCGAAACCTTCTATTGGGCCAGCGGAGCGTTCGAAAACCTGCTGGGTTTGGTGTTTGCCGCCGCTTCCTTGGGGCTGATGACAACGCGTCGTGGAGCACGGTCGTCGGTCGGTCGCGTCGGGCTGTTTGCCGGCGCCTGCGGGGCTGCGGTCGCGGCGACCGGCACGCACGAAGTGACCGCGCTCGCTCTCTCGATGGTTTCGGTCACGATTTGCGCCAGCCATTTCTACACCCGCCACCCGGGCTTGCGGGCGTGGCTGATTTTCACGGTCGTCGTCCTGATTGGTGCGCTGATTGTTGTTTTCGCGCCAGGCAACTTCAACCGCGTTCGGTTTTTTACTGAAAGCGGCGATCTGCTGCGAACCGTTCAAATGGCAGCGTGGGGCACCGTCACCGTTTTGACGCCTTGGACCCTGGATCTGAAACTCTGGGCCCTCTCAGTCTTGGCCATGGGCATGATTGCGCCGGCCGAAGGCAATCCGTCGTGGCATGGGGGCAGCCGCATCCCGTGGCGCTGGGTCGTTCCTGTGCTGACCATCATGTTCACGATCACGATTTTTCTCGCTACGGGCTGGGGCTCTGGAAGCGTAGGCCCGCCTCGGCTTCACGACCAAATCTACGCCGTGTTTCTTGCCGGTTGGATGGTGACCGTTCGCGCCTGGGCTGACCGGATTTCACCGGCGGTTCGCGGGGTTTGTCGTGGTCCCGGAATGCTCGTTGCGGCAACGATCCTGGCGGCTGGATTGGTAAGCGCGACCAACACGACGAACGCGGTTCATGATTTCGCCCGGAATATGGCACACGACGTCGCCGCATGGCACGCCGCAGTGCAAAGGCGTTATCTACTGATCTCGAATGCGGTCGCTGCCGGTCATCGGAACGTACGCGTGCCCGCGCCGCCCATGAGGCCCCTGTCGTTCGCGAACATCGATCTCACGGCCATACCGGGAGCGGCTCAGAACGTTTGTGTCGCGCGCTATTTCAAGCTGACTTCATTGGCGCTTGAAGCAAACCAGTAGACGTTCCCATCACGGGTGCGGTGTGGCCGGTGCCGTCTTGGCAGGCCAAGCCATTCCGCAAAGGGGCGCGGCTTGGCCGACCCTGCCATCCCCGCGCCGCGCGATTCCGCAATGGTGAGGTTCTATTCCCACTCGATGGTGCCGGGCGGCTTGGACGTCACGTCGTAGACGACGCGGTTGATGCCCTTCACCTCGTTGATGATGCGGTTGGCCGTGCGGCCCAGGAATTCGTGGTCGAAGGGGTAGTAGTCGGCGGTCATGCCGTCGGTCGAGGTCACGGCGCGCAGCGCGCAGACGTAGTCGTATGTGCGCGCGTCGCCCATCACGCCCACGGTCTGCACCGGCAGCAGCACGGCGAAGGCCTGCCAGATGGTGTCGTAAAGCCCGGCGTTCCTGATCTCGTCCAGATAGATCACGTCGGCCTTGCGCAGGATGTCCAGCTTGTCGTGCGTGATCGCGCCGGGCACGCGGATCGCGAGGCCCGGGCCGGGGAACGGATGGCGGCCGACGAAGGCGTCGGGGAGGCCCAGTTCGCGGCCGAGGGCCCTGACCTCGTCCTTGAACAATTCGCGGAGCGGCTCGACCAGGGCCATGTTCATGCGCTCCGGCAGGCCGCCCACGTTGTGGTGGGATTTGATGGTGACGGACGGGCCGCCTGTGAACGACACGCTTTCGATGACGTCCGGGTACAGCGTGCCCTGAGCCAGGAACCTGGCGCCGCCTACGGCCGTGGCTTCTTCCTCGAACACGTCGATGAACAGCTTGCCGATGGTCTTGCGCTTGACCTCGGGATCGGCGACCCCGGCAAGGGCGCCCAGGAACAGGTCGCTGGCGTCCCGATGCACCAGCGGAATGTTGTAGGTGTCGCGGAACAGGGAGACGACCTGATCGGCCTCGCCCTCGCGCATCAGGCCGTGGTCGACGAACACGCAGGTCAACTGGTCGCCGATCGCCTCGTGCAGCAGCACGGCGACGACGGACGAGTCGACGCCGCCCGACAGGCCGCAGATCACCCGGCCGTCGCCGACCTGGTCGCGCACCTTTTGGATCGCCTCGTCCTTGAAGGCGGCCATGGTCCAGTCGCCGGCGCAGCCCGCGACCTTGTGGGTGAAGTTGGCGAGCAGTCTGGCGCCGTCGGGCGTGTGCACGACCTCGGGATGGAACTGAACGCCGAACATGCGCCCGCTTTCGTGGGCGATGGCGGCGAAGGGTGAGCCGTCGGACACGGCCACGGGGCGGAAGCCGTCGGGCACGCGAATGATCTTGTCGCCGTGGCTCATCCAGACCTGATGGCGTTCGCCCTTCCGCCACACGCCGTCGAACAGGGCGCAGTCTTCGGTGACCTGGACGAAGGCGCGGCCGAATTCGCGGTGGTTGGAGGGCTCGACCTCGCCGCCCGTCTGGGCGACCATGGTCTGTTCGCCGTAGCAGATGCCCAGCACGGGCAGGGCGCCGATCCCGGTCGACGGGTCGAACAGGCCCTGAGGGGCGCGCGGCGTCGTCTGTTCGTGCACGGACGCCGGGCCGCCCGACAGGATCACGCCCTTGGGCGCAAAGGCCTCGATGAAGGCGGCATCGACGCTGTTGAAGGGGTGAATCTCGCAATAGACGCCCGATTCCCGGACCCGGCGCGCGATGAGCTGCGTCACCTGGGAGCCGAAATCGACGATCAGGATATTTTCCGCATGAAGGTCGTGGGACGCCTGGGACATGGGGTGCTTCTATCGCGAACCCACCCGCGAGTCACGCCCCGAGATGTCCCAATACAAACGAAAGACAGGGCAAGGGCGGTGCCTGGAAACGGCGCGGAACCCTGCGGTCCGGGAAGCTCGTCTACATGCGCGCCAGGCGCGCGCAGCTTGTCGGCCGGTCGCCCACGCCCTGGTCGCCCGCGGCCATGAACACCCGTTCCACCACGCGGCCGCCGAGCACGCCGTTCACCCGCTCGACAAGCTTCTTGTCAAGGCCCGCGGCGGCCACGTTCGGCCAGGAGAAGGTGCCCCGGATGTTGGCCCGCATGAACGACTGCACCTCCATCTGGATGCGGGCAAGGTCGCGGCAGAACTGCGTGCCCGCCTGCTTGTCGGAAACCCGGAAGGCGACGGAAATGGGTACCAGGGCCGAAGAGCCGCCCTGGTAATCGACCCGCGCCAGATAGGGCGTCACCTGCATGTCCAGAACCCGGTCGGGATTCGCCGCCGACCGAGTACCAATCCCGTCGAGCGTACCGCCGGGCCCGAGAACCCATATGGCGGCCACCGCCGCCGAGGTGCCGGCGCCCAACGCAGCCCCTGCTACGTAGAGATTCACTGCTGCTCCCCTTCTTCCGTATCCCTCCTATGCATTCAGCGGAGGGTTACCTATAATATTAACATTTAATGATGGATGCCGCCGCTGCCTTTTTCTGCTGCGGTCGGCTCAAATCTGTAAATTTCTGAAAACAGACCCATATATTTTGCGCGGTCGGCCGTGCGATGCCGACCATTGCGTGTAGCGCTTAAAGTTGTTGACGGAATGCACATCGGCGCGCCGACATCTGCCGGAAAGGGAGTCGCCATGGACGTGCGGAAACTGACAGCGGGACCCTGCCTGGCCTCCCTGGCGGCGCTGGCTTTCGCCGTGTCGTGGGCGGCCGCCGCCCAATCGCAGGCTCCGGCGCGACAACCGGCCGCCGACGCCCCCAAGGCCGCGCCGGCCGAACGGAAGGCGCGCATCTCGAAAACGGACTGCCGCTGGGTCCTTCGTCACCGGCCCGGAGCCGACGTGGCGTACGCGCCGGGCGTCGACGTGCGCGGCAAGCCGGTGGTTCCCGCCGACGTCGGCGGCGGTCCGGCCCTCGACCTGCCCGACGTGTTCGAGTTCACCGTCACCAAGGATCTCTCCGCCTTCCTGGACGGGCCGGAGGAACGGGCCACCGCCGCCAAGGCCGCGGCCCAGGCGGCCGCGGCGAACACCTCCGCCGCCGACGCGGCGGCCGTCGCGGCCGAGGAAAAGGCCTCGAAAAGCCCGAAGCTGGAACTCGTCGTCGGCACCGTTTCCGTCGACGTCAAGACCGGCGCCATGACCTTCAACGGCCGGCCCCTGAACGACGCCGCCATGGGGGACATGGTGGTGCTGTGCCGCGAGATGCTGTCTGGAAACAAGAAATAGGCGGGGCCTGCGGCGGCCCCGGCCTCAGCCTAATAGCACTGCTTGCGCGCCTCGCGGCATTGGTTCTGGCAGGCCTTGTCCGACCCGCAGGCCTTGCGGCACTGCTTGAACAGGGTGCCGCAGTCTTTCTGTCCCTGTCCCCCCATCCCCATTCCTTGGCCCTGGCCCGCGTTGCCGGCGATGCCGCATTGCATGGCGCAGGACGCCTTGGCGTCCGATCCGTTCTGCTCGATACAGTTGCGATAGCACAGGTGCCCCGGATTCTGGCTCAACTGCTCGCCGTGGAAGTGCGGCTTGCCCGTATTATGGGCGCTGACGGCGGTCGGGCCGGTCAGGGCGAACAGGACGAAGGCGGCGACGGCAAGGGCGGTGAAAAGGGGCTTCATGGGACCTGCTCCCGTCTCGTTTATCCTACATCCCGCATGGTAGCGCCGCCGGGGCCGGCCGGAAACAGGGGATGTCGATCCGCCCGCCGAAGAGGGGTTCCGTCGGGGCCGTCAGGATTGTATACAATGATCGCGAACGGGCAGCCGAAACCGCCCGCGTTCGGCGCGCCGGAAGAGGAGGAAACCAGATACGATGTCAACGCACCCCCACGAAGAGTGGTCGCAGGCCCTGTTCCGTCAGTTCAAGGAGGCGGGCATCGAGCTGTTCACCTACATCCCCGACGCCGGCAACGCGCGCCTGGCCGAACTGGCCGAGGAGGACAACGAAACCCGCCTGGTCCTGCTGACCACCGAGGAAGAAGGCGTCGCCATGGCGACCGGCGCCGACCTGGTGGGCAGGAAGTCCGTGCTGATGATGCAGTCGTCGGGCGTCGGCAACTGCCCCAACTTCCTCAGCTTCGCCAAGGGCGGCAACTTCCCCTGCCTGATGATGGTCTCCATGCGCGGCGACTACGGCGAGCAGAACCCCTGGCAGTATCCCATGGGCCAGGCCGTCGACAAGATCCTGGAGGCCATGGGCGTGATGATCTTCAAGGTCGACCGCCGCGAGGATCTCGAGGCCGCCGCGACGGCGGCCATCAACGCGGCCTTCCGCAATTGCCAGGGCGCGGCCCTGATCCTGACCCAGAAGTTCCTGGGCGCGAAGGCGTTCTGAAACCGTCCCGGCGGTGCCGCGGACTGTTTCGACTGATTAATTGGACACAGAGGCCACAGAGTATGCACAGAGACCACAGAGCGATCCGCCGTCACGCGGGCACCTCGCGTCATCTCCGTGCTCTCTGTGAATCCTCTGTGCGCTCTGTGTCTCATTACTAGGTTGCGGCGAACCTCGCCGCAGGTGGGAGAAACGATCCTATGACCAAGATTACCCTCGACCGCCGGGACCTCCTGGCGCCGCTGTTCCCCGATCACCAGGACTGGCTGTTCGTCTCCGGCCTCGCCGGCTCGTCCAAGGACGCGGCGGGCCTCACCCAGGACGGCGCCAACCTGTTCACCATGGCCGGCTGCATGGGGGCGGCTCTGGCCACGGGCCTCGGCATGGCGCTGTCGGCGCCCGACCGCAAGGTCGCCGTCATCACCGGCGACGGCGAGCTGCAGATGGGCCTCGGCACGCTCAACACCATCGCCACCCAGGCGCCCGCCAACCTCACCGTCGTCTGCATCGACAACGGCACGCATGGCGAGACGGGCGGCCAGGAAGGCCACACCATCCACCGCACCAACCTTGCGATGATCGCCCAGGGGGCGGGCATTCCCAGCGTGAAGGAAATATCTTCGGCCGACCAGATCGCCCAGGCCCACGACTTCATCCGCACCAGGCCCGGCCCGCGCTTCCTGTGGTGCCGCGTGCTGCCGACGGCGCCGACGGCCTACAAGCGGAACCTCAACCCCGCCGAATGCCGGATCAGGTTCCGGGCGGCGTATCTGGGGGCCTGACGCGCCGGGATCACCCGCGCCCCAGGGTATAGAATTCGTCGTTGGGGCGCATGGCGGTGACGTTGGCCATGCGGTTCGAGAGGGCAAAGAAGGCGGCGATGGCGGCGATGTCCCAGACGTCCTCGGCGTCGAAGCCATGCGGCTTGAGCGCTTCCAGGTCCGCGTCCTCGACCGCCCCCGCGTCGCGCGACACCTTCATGGCGAAGTCCAGCATGGCGCGCTGGCGGGGCGAGATGTCGGCCTTGCGATAGTTCACGGCGACCTGATCGGCGATCAAGGGGTTCTTCGCGCGGATACGCAGGATCGCACCGTGCGCGACCACGCAGTACTGGCAGTCGTTGGCGGCCGAGGTCGCGACCACGATCATCTCGCGCTCGGCCTTGGAAAGGCCCCCGTCCTTTTCCATCAGCGCGTCGTGGTAGGCCATGAAGGCGCGCAACTCGTCCTGGCGGTGGGCCAGCACCAGGAACACGTTGGGGATGAAGCCGGTCTTCTCCTGCACGGCCAGCACCCGCGCGCGGATGTCGTCCGGCAGGTCCATGACCTCGGGCACGGGGTAGCGGCTGATTTTCTTGGTGTCCTGGGGCACGGCGCTCCTCCGGCGTTCTTCTTGTGGTTGGAGGCCGCAGCATTCCCTGGGTTGGGGCAGCGCGCATTGACCGAGGTCATTTGATCTCGCGCAACACTCGCTTTCGTGCGGTTGACGATTAGTGTTCAAGTCGCGTGGACAGGTTTTGGTGCCGTTGCTATCTTGTGATGTGGGGGGAATCACATGCGAACAGCGTGGAAAATCGGGGTCTTTTTTCTGTTCCTCGGTGGTTGGGCAGCCTCTATCAACTGGGCCGATGCGCAACAGGGGCCGTCTGCAGCGCTTTTGAGCACAGTGCCAGTTTATGACGCGATCGTGCATTTCCCAGGGCCAAGTTGGTTGGTAGCTGGCAATCCGGCCGATCAGATCGAATTCCGGCGGGAGCAGAATGGAGCGACTTTCGTATTGGAGCAAATACCGAAGGGCGAAAAATTTGAGACATGGACCCAAATGTACGCACTCATGGCACTTTACAATGAGTCGCTGACGTTGAATGACTTCATTGTTCAGTCTTTAGGTTTGTACTTGGAGGCTTGCGGCAAGGAAAACTTCAGTCTCAGGAAATCTTTCAAGCAAGGCGATGCAGGCCCGACTTACTTGATCATCTGTCGGGACACGCCCAATGGCCCTGAAAATTTTGGCTATGGCAATGGCGTTGGCGAAATCGCGGCAATGACCTTTCGCCAATATAAAAATACCTTCGTGAAGGTTTATCACGAGTGGCGGGGTAAGGCATTTCAATCGGACGATACTCAATCTTGGCCGGTATCCACGCCGGTTCTTAAAGATATGCTTCAAAACATTAAGACTGTCAGGTTACTGCCCGCTAACTAGAGGTTTTGGATTGGCAAGAAAGGCCGGGCAGTGTCCGGCCTTCTCGCATTCGGTGGAGAGGTGGGGTGACGGTCAGTCGTCGTCGCCGGAGGCCGCCTGCTTATCCAGGTAGTCCTCCTTGTAAAGCTCCGCGCCCTCTTCCTTGAACTTCTCGCTCATCTCGTCCATCCCCTCCTTGGCGTAGTCGCGCACCAGGTTGGTGATTTCCATGGCGCAGAACTTGGGCCCGCACATGGAGCAGAAGTGCGCCGTCTTGTGGGCGTCCTTGGGCAGGGTCTGGTCGTGGAAGTCGCGCGCCCGGTCCGGGTCGAGGCCGAGGTTGAACTGGTCCTCCCAGCGGAATTCGAAGCGCGCGCGCGACAGCGCGTCGTCGCGCGCCGCCGCCCCCGGGTGGCCCTTGGCGACGTCGGCGGCATGGGCCGCGATCTTGTAGGTGATGACGCCTTCCTTGACGTCGTCGCGGTCGGGCAGGCCCAGGTGCTCCTTCGGCGTCACGTAGCACAGCATGGCCGTGCCGAACCAGCCGATCATGGCCGCGCCGATGCCCGACGTGATGTGGTCGTAGCCGGGGGCGATGTCGGTGACCAGCGGCCCCAGGGTGTAGAACGGCGCCTCGCCGCAGACCGCGAGCTGCTTTTCCATGTTGACCTTGATCTTGTGCATGGGCACGTGGCCGGGGCCCTCGATCATCACCTGGCAGTCCTTGTCCCAGGCGACCTGGGTCAGTTCGCCCAGCGTTTCCAGCTCGGCGAACTGGGCGCGGTCGTTGGCGTCGGCCGAGGAGCCGGGGCGGAACCCGTCGCCCAGCGAGAACGTCACGTCATAGGCCCGCATGATGTCGCAGATGTCCTCGAAACGGTCGTAGAGGAACGATTCCTTGTGATGGGCGAGGCACCATTGCGCGATGATCGAGCCGCCGCGCGAGACGATGCCGGTCACGCGGTCGGCGGTCAGGTGGATGTGCTTCAGGCGGATGCCGGCGTGGATGGTGAAATAGTCGACGCCCTGTTCGCACTGCTCGATCAGGGTGTCGCGATAGATTTCCCAGGTCAGGTCCTCGGCCCGGTCGACCTTTTCCAGCGCCTGATAGATCGGCACCGTGCCGATCGGCACCGGCGAATTGCGGATGATCCATTCGCGGATGTTGTGGATGTTGCGGCCCGTCGACAGGTCCATGACCGTGTCGGCCCCCCAGCGGATGGCCCACACCATCTTGTCGACTTCCTCGGCGACCGATGAGGTGACGGCGGAGTTGCCGATGTTGGCGTTGATCTTGACCAGGAAGTTCCGGCCGATGATCATCGGCTCCGTTTCCGGGTGGTTGATGTTGTTGGGGATGATGGCGCGCCCCCGCGCGACCTCGTCGCGCACGAACTCGGGCGTCATGACGTCGGGGATCGCGGCGCCGAAGCTTTCCGCCCCGTCCTTGGCCTTGCGCAGGACTTCGGCCGGCAGGCGCTCGCGCAGCATGTTTTCGCGGATCGCGATGTATTCCATTTCCGGGGTGACGATGCCCGCCCGCGCATAGGCGATCTGCGTCACCGCTTTCCCGTCCTTGGCCTTTCTGGGCGCGTTCATGACCGGGAAGGTCGGCACCAGGTGGGCGTCGTCCACGTTGCCGTTGTCTTCCGGCTTGATCTCGCGGCCCCGGTAGACCTCGGTGTCGCCGCGCGCTTCGATCCAGCCGGCGCGCAGCCTGGGCAGGCCGGTCTCGATGTCGATATGGGCCTTGGGGTCCGTATAGGGGCCCGAGGTGTCGTAGACCACCGTCGGCGCCTCCATGGCGCTTTCGTGGACGTGGATCTCGCGCATGGGGACCTGCACGCCCGGCTGGCTGCCGTCGACGAAGATCTTGTTCGACGCGGGCAGCGGCCCGGTGGTGACATCGCCGGTGGTGGGCTTGCGGATGACGTTCATGTGTGGGGCCTCCCATGGTCGCAGCGGTCGTTTCAGGTCGATCCGGGGAGACGGGCGGGAGGGGGTGGAAATTGATTGCCCCCTTCGGGGGTTCCGTTCCCTACGCCGGCATCGCTCCGGATCAGGTTCGAAGGGTCACCGCGTTGTCCTCCTGCGCTCTTGCGAGCTTCGGACGACCGGCGGAATCTCAGCCCCCTATCGGGGCCCCCCGTCGGAACACCTGGAATCTGGGGGTTCGCCCGCCGCGCGTCAAGGAATTCCGCCCGCCGCAACCCCAGCCTTTCGTCTTAATCGTCTTTTCATGACCGGTTTGCTACCATCACCGCATGAAAAAGCCTGTGATCCTAACGGCTTGCCTTGTGGCGGGCCTGCTGGCGGCCGTGCCCTCCGCCGGGGCGGGGGAGTTGAAGGGCCGCGCCTGCGTCATCGACGGCGAGACCCTGATGCTGGGCGGCAAGCGCCGCCATACGAAATGCGAGGGCGGCAAGATCGTCAAGCTGTGGGGCATCGCCGCCTTCAAGCTGAACCAGACCTGCGAGCACGGCATGGGCCGCACAGTTATGTGCGGGCGATATTCGGCGGCCATGCTGCAGGAGAAGATCAAGACCGCGGAAATCCGCTGCGACGAGAAGGCCACGACGTTCGGCGGCATCATCGTCGCCGAATGCTTCCTGGGCGACGACAACATCAACCAGCACATGGTGGAGAACGGCTACGCGCTCGCCAACCGCAAGGATACCGAGCGCTACACGGGCTACGAGGCCCGCGCAAAGGCCGGCAACAAGGGCATGTGGACGACCAGGTTCACGCCGCCCTGGGACTACATCGGGCGCTAGCCGCTGCTCGTTAAAGGCCGCTGGCCTTGCGCCGCCGCTCCCCCTAACATCCTCTCCATGCTGTCGATCCGGAACCTTCGCGCCCGCCGGGTGCAGGTCGACGACCTGAACCTGGACGCGGGCGACTGCATCGCCGTCATGGGCCCCTCGGGCTCGGGCAAGAGCCTGATGCTGCGCGCCGTCGCAGACCTCGATCCGGCCGAGGGCGAGATCACCCTGGACGGGCACGAGCGCATGTCCATGACCGGACCCCGGTGGCGCCGCCAGGTCATGTACGTGGGCCCGGAATCGGGCTGGTGGGAGGACCGGGTCGGCGCCCACTTCGAGGATCCGGAAGCGGCCACCGGCGTGCTGCGGCGCCTGGGCTTCAAGGCAGAGGCCCTGAACTGGCCGGTGTCGCGCCTGTCCACCGGCGAACGTCAGCGCCTCGCCATCGCCCGCGCGTTCGACCGCGGGCCGCGAGTGCTGCTGCTGGACGAGCCGACGGGGGCGCTCGACCAGGCGGCGACGGCGCTCGTGGAAAGCGTACTGCACGACTTCCTGATGGACGGCGGCATCGTCCTCATGGCGACGCACGAGAAGGCCCAGGCCGCGCGCCTTGGCAAGCGGGTCCTGACCATGAACGAGGGCAGGCTGTCGGCATGACCGCGCAGGCGATTTCCCTCACCCCCCTGGACCTTGTGCTGGCGGCATTGCTGCTCATCATCAACGGCGCGATCTCCATCCGGCTGCGCCTCGGCATCACCCGGTCGCTCGCCGTCGCGGCGACGCGCATGGTTGTGCAGCTTCTTCTGGTCGGCCTGGTTCTCAAGTACCTGTTCGCGGTCAAATCCCCCTGGCTGACCCTGGGCGTGGTGTTCATCATGATCGGCTTCGCCGGCTACGAGATCATGAACCGCCAGGACCGCAAGCTGACCGGATGGTGGTCCTACGGCATCGGCGTCTCGACCATGACCTTCGCGGCGGTCACGGTTACCCTGCTGGCGCTGTCGACGCAGCTTCGGCCCGATCCCTGGTGGGACGCGCGCTATGCCGTGCCCATCCTCGGGATGCTGTTGGGCAACGCCATGACGGGGATCAGCCTGGGCCTGAACAACCTGCTGACGGCGGTGACGCGCGAACGCTGGGCCGTCGAGGCGCAGATCGCCCTCGGCCACCCGCGCGAAGTCGCCATGCGCCCGTTCATCCGCCGCGCGCTCAAGACGGCGCTCATGCCGACGGTCAACGCCATGGCGGCGACGGGCGTGGTCTCCCTGCCGGGCATGATGACCGGCCAGATCCTGGCCGGCGCGGACCCCGTGGAGGCCGTGAAGTACCAGTTGCTGATCATGTTCCTGATCGGCGGCGCCACGGGCATCGGCGCCGTCACCGCCATCTTCGCGGCCGTGTGGCGCGTCACCGACGCGCGGCACCGCCTGCGCCTCGACCGCATCGAAGGAACCGACGCATGACCGATACCATCGCCAACGTCCGGGCCCGGCCCGTGATCGTGCCCATGCGCCGGCCGCTCGCCACGGCGGGCGGCGCGGTGTCCGAGGCCCCCCTGATCCTGGTCGACGTGGAAACCGCATCGGGGATCGTCGGCCGCGCCTATTCCTTCGCCTATCATGCCTGGGCGCTCAGGCTGATCATGGCCATGTACGACGTCCTGGCGGACAGGGTGCGCGGCCAGGCCCTCGACCCCGCCGCCGTGCAGGAGAAGCTATGGGCCGCCTTCCGCCTGCTGGGCGCCAAGGGGGCCGCGGGGCAGGCGATTTCGGGCCTCGACATGGCGCTGTGGGACGCGGCGGCCAAGGAAAAGGGGCGGCCGCTCTACAAGGCCCTGGGGGCCGAGGCCACGGCCACGCCTGCCTACAATTCCAAGGGGCTCGGCATGATCGGGGCCGAGGCGGCGGGCAGGGAGGCGCGGGAACTGCTGGACGAGGGGTTCGGCGCGCTCAAGGTGCGGCTCGGCTATCCGACCCTGGAGGAGGACGTCGCCGTGGTCCGCGCCGTCAAGGCGGCGGTCCCCGAGGGCACGCCCGTGATGAGCGACTACAACCAGAGCCAGGAGGTGGAGGAGGTCATCCGCCGGATGAAGGCGCTCGACGCCGAAGGCCTCTACTGGGTCGAGGAGCCGGTGCATTACGACGATTTCTACGGCCATGCGGCCTTGCGCGCGGTCGTGAAGACGCCGGTGCAGACGGGCGAGAACTGCTGGTTCCCCGGCGAGATGGCGAAGTGCATGGCGGCGGGTGCCTGCGACTACTTCATGCCCGACGCGGGCAAGATCGGCGGCGTCACCGGCTGGCGGGGCGCGGCCAGGCTGGCGGCGGCGGCCAACCTGCCGATCTCCAGCCACCTCTATCCGGAAATCAGCGTCCACCTGCTGGCCGCGACGCCGACGCGCCACTGGCTGGAATACGTCGACTGGGCCGAGCCGGTGCTGGCCGAGCCCCTGCCCGTGGTGGACGGCAAATGCACGCCGCCGGAAAAACCCGGCATCGGCATTGAATGGAACGAACGGGCCGTCGATAAGTATGCCGTCTGACCATCCGCCTTCGAGAGTATCCCCATGACCGAAACCATCGTCTTCCTCGACCGTGACTCGCTCGCCCCCGGGACGGAACTGCGCCGCCCCGGCTTCGCCCATGTGTGGATCGACCATGCGGAAACCGGTCCGGGCGAGGTCGCCGGGCGCATCAGGGACGCCACCGTCGTCGTCACCAACAAGGTCAAGGTGGGGGCCGGCGACATGGACGCGGCGCCGGGCCTCAGGCTGATCGCCGTCTGCGCCACGGGCACCGACATCATCGACCTGGCCGCCGCCAGGGCGCGCGGCATCACCGTGTGCAACGTGCGGGGCTATGCCGAGCGTTCGGTGCCCGAACACGTGTTCGGCCTGATCCTCGCCCTGCGCCGCCAGATTCCCGGCTACACCGCCGACGTGAAGGCGGGGAAATGGCAGGAGGCCGGATCCTTCACCTTCTTCACGCACGAACTGCGCGACCTCTACGGCACGCGGCTCGCCATCGTCGGGCGCGGCTCGCTCGGCCAGGGCGTGGCGCGCATCGCCCGCGGATTCGGCATGGAAACCGTGTTCGTCGGCCGCAAGGGTGAGGCCAGTCCGCCGGACGGTCTGCTGCCCTGGGACGAAGCCGTCGAGACGGCGGACGTGCTGACCCTCCACTGCCCGCTGACGCCCGAGACGCGCGGCATGATCGGCATCGGCGAACTCAGGCGCATGAAGCGGACGGCGCTCGTCATCAACACGGCGCGCGGCGGCCTGATCGACGAGGCGGCGCTGGCCCGGGCCCTGACAGAGGGCCTGATCGCCGGGGCGGGGATCGACGTGGTGTCGAGCGAGCCGCCGCCTGCCGACCATCCCTTCATGGCGCTGGTCGGGCGGCCCGACTTCATCCTCACGCCGCACACGGCCTGGGCCGGGCATACGGCGCGCAAGGCCATGGTCGACCAGTTGATCGACAACATCGAGAATTTCCACAAGGATACGCCGACCAACGTGGTTTAGGGAGCCGGGTCGCTCCCCGGCCGCTTGGCGACGTCCGTCGTGCCGGGAGCGGGCGCGTCCGCACCTCCGCCGCCGGGCGGCGCCCAGTCGCCGGGCCCACCGGAAAACCCGGCCGAGCCCATGCCGGCCCAGCCCGCCTTACCGCCCCTGGGGTGGCGCAGGCTCTCGGGATCCCTGTAGCCGCCGAGGAAGCGCCTGATACCGCGCCAGATTTTGGGTACCAGCCAGATCAGCAACATAACGAACAGGCCGAACCCGATCAGGAAGGCGACCGGGTTGAACAGGGCGAGCGCCAGACCGCCGAACACCAGCACGTCCTCGATGAGGCTCATGCCCCAGTTGGAAAAGGGCTCGGGCGAGGTGTTGATGACGGCGCGCGATCCGGCCTTGGCCGCGTGGGTGCCGGCGGCGATCATGCCGCCGCCCAGAAGCGCCGCCACGGTCTGCAGTTCCGCGTTCATGAAGTCGAGGCCGCCCACGGCGCCCGCCGCCAGCAGCGCCCCCGCCGGGATGCGGATGAAGGTGTGGATCAGGTCCCAGATGGAATCGAGCCCCGGGATCTTGTCGGCGAAGAATTCGATGAAATACATCAGCGCCGCCGCCGCCAGGACCCAGGTGGAGGACAGCACGGCCATGTCGTCGGGAAGCTTGACGACGCCGAAGGCGTCGAGCGCCCCCAGCACCAGCACGGTGGCGTAAAGGTTGAGGCCGCTGCCCCAGGCGGAACCGAGGGCCAGGGCGAGGGCGGTCAGCGGTTCCATGGGCGCATCACGCCTTCTCGTCCGGAATTTGCGGCAGGTCGTCGACGTAGAGGCCGAGGTCCCCGGGCTCGATGCCCAGGCGCGAACACAGGCTGACGATCTCGATCTGTTCGGTCAGGTTGTCCTCGCCCTCGACCTCCAGGATGCCCATGCAGACGCGCAGGATGAGGGAGGCGGTCTCCGGGTTGTCGGCCACGGGCTCGATGCGTTTGAATGCGGCCGCGCGCCCGGTCTCGGAATCCGCCTGGATCGCCGCCGTGTAATCGTTGAACAGGTCCACGGCCTCGTGCGGGTCGAATACGTCCAGTTGCCTGATGGCCTCGAGGATCTGGTCGAGCCGCATGCGTTCGGGAAAGGTGACCTGGCCGTCCGCGGCGCAGACCAGCGCCGCCGCCGACATCACGGCCTCGAGGAACGGGCGGTTCTCGTGCCGCGCCATCTGTTCCCGGTACAGGCCCGTCAGGGTTTCGAGCACGCCCGCCATGCCCAACGCCTCCATCGCATCCCACGTCCGCCGATTATTGGCCGAGGGGCGGGGGCGAGGCAACGGCTTATGATTGGCCGGTCAGTACGGCGCCAGGGTCTTGAGCGTGCCGACCAGGGTGCCGGCGAACTCCTCGGCCGCCTCGTACATCACCCAATGGCCGGCTCCCTCGATCACGTGGAACGGGGCGTCGGGCTGGAGCCCGCGGAGGATTTCCTTGCGCTTGTCCAGGCCCTCCCGGCCGGTGACGGTCACGTCGTGCTCGCCCCAGATGCCGGCCATGGAGGCCTTGATTTCGGGCAGCGCCTTCAACAGCCGGTCGGTCAGCGAGATGGGCCGCGAACGGATACGCCCGCGCGCCAGGTTCTCGCGGTGTATGTGAACGGCCAGATCGTCGATCCTGGCCGGGTCGTGGAACATGAGGATCTGCAGGTTGCGGCGCTGGAGTTCGTCGATCTCGTCCTCGCTCATGTCCGGCTCTGCCAGGCGGGTGTCGCGCGGCGGGCTGTGCAGGGTGCCGAAGCCGCTGGCGCCCACGGCGACGAAGCTGCGGCAGCGGCCCGGCGTTTTCGCGGCGACGACGCTGCCGATCAGGCCGCCGAAGGAGAATCCGGCAAGGTGGAAGGTCTCGCCGGCGGGCAGCAGCTGGTCCAGGCCGGCGACCAGAATGTCGGCGATGTCGTCGGGCGAGGTCGGCTTGGGCGGCACGGCGCTGTCGCCGAAGCCGGGGGTGTCTGGCGCCAGCAGCGTGAAATGCGGTGTCAGCAGGGGGATCGCGCGGAACCAGTGGGTCCAGGATCCCCATCCCCCGTGCATCAGGACCAGGGGCGGGCCGCCGCCTTCCCAGCGGTGCCAGACCGCGGGGCCGTTGGGGCCGGGTGTTTCCAGACGTCGGGCTTTGGCGGCGAGCGCCGCCACTTCCTGGGCGAGGGCTGCGTGGTCCATGACGGGGAGAGGGCTTCTTTAGGCTAGGTCTCTTGGTCGGAGATGCGAATGTAGCCGCGCTCGATGGCGTGGGTCAGTTCCTCGTAGGCCTTCTTGGCTTCTTCGTAAATGTCGCGGTACTTTCGCAGGTTGGTGATTTCGGCGTCGGACGGCGCCTCGCCGTCGGCTACGTTGGAGATGTTGAAGGCGGCTTGCAGGTAACGCCCGCGCAGGTGCGCCACGGCGCGCGCGAAGTTGATGACCCGCTCTTCATTGATGTCGGG
>Ga0210019_1000432_pt1 | contig 52544 bp, 57 predicted proteins | sample CryGeyCG2114_020_2_FD_183969 | JGI IMG/M metagenome (GOLD analysis project Ga0210019, IMG submission 183969) | Groundwater microbial communities from aquifer - Crystal Geyser CG11_big_fil_rev_8/21/14_0.20 (SPAdes) (version 2) | ecosystem: Environmental > Aquatic > Deep subsurface > Groundwater ...
TTTAACCATTTGAAGTATCTTTTTCATCTCGGGCTCCTTCTTTGTTGAATAATTTAAAACGTTTACCCGGATTCTATCCGGGGGAGCCCGTTTTATTCAAACCCTAACGATTATTGGGACATCACCGTTTGTGTCCGAAGAGGAATTGTAAACATTGATCGCTCTTCGACGCTCGGATTTATTCACTTGCCGAGTAAAATTACCCGAAAAATTATTGGGAGTATCGTTTCTAGCGACCGTTTCAGTCCAGCGAGCGGTGTACTCGTAAACTGATATGATATCTGGCAGATCGTCGTTGTCTAAATCTGAAACCGAAGACGCCAAAATTTTAGCACCTGCCGGCAGCCTTCCATAAGCTGATTCAGTAGCTGTAGCAAAGCTTACTGAGGAACTCACCAATAGACTGACCGATATAATAGAAAGTAATTTTAATTGAGAAGACATCACTTAACCCCTTTCGAGTTGTAAATTTTACTCTGTAGAATCACCCTGAAAACGCCATTTCCTTAGCGTCTTAGGCATGCAAGGATCTTGGACTCTTATAGGCTTCGGTGGCATAATATATCGTGGAGAAAGTCATAATTTATGTCGGATATGGATACTGAGCCCGATAAATTGGTAATTACAAAAAAAACGCTGCCCTGGGGCTGGATCATAAGCGGATTACTCGTTTTAGTAATTATTGTTGGCCTAAGCTTAAAGGCTGTCGAGGGAACCTTCACTTACTATGTGACGACGCCAGAATTTGTAGATCATCGCGCGAACTATGAAGGAAAACATATTAAGATCGCGGGCCGAGTCAAAGTCGGAAGCCTTCAGCACCAAGAGACAACCTATAATTTTATTGTCGAATTGGAAGGCCGAGAGCTGCCGGTAGTTTACCGTGGACTCGCGCCGGATACTTTTAAAGAAGGCGTGGACGTGGTTGTCGAAGGAAGGGCCACAGCAAACGAGGTTTTTCAGGCTGACACCTTGATGGCAAAATGTGCATCTAAATACGAAGCGGGAGGCCTCCCCGCCCTCGAACAACAGCAGCGAAAGCTCTAGGTTTAATTCCCCAGTTCGGATAACTTTTTTGAGTAAATGACAACGCAAGCTTTTTGGCCCGGCATAGGCGAAATCTGTATTTCACTTTCCCTTATGTGCGCGATCTATGCGTTCTTCACATCGCTTATTGGCGCCAGAAGAAACAGCGATAGAATGGTCAATAGTGCCAATCGAGCGATTTTTGGATGTTGTGTCTTAATAAGTCTGGCTGTATTTGTTTTGTGGTTTTGTCTTCTGAAGGACAACTTCCTCGTACGCTATGTGTATTCGTACTCCAACCGGGAGATGCCCACAATTTACAAACTCACCGCTCTATGGGGCGGCCAAGATGGCAGTCTTTTGTTTTGGGTTTGGTTGTTGAGTCTCTATTCTTCAGCCGCCTTATTTTTTCACCGCAACTCTGATCGGCCCCTGATTCCTCATATGATCAGTGTTCTCTCTTTTATCATTATATTTTTTAATGCGTTGATTATCTATAGTGACAACCCTTTTGAGCTTTTTCCTTTTGCCCAGGATAATGGTCGCGGACTAAATCCGCTCTTGCAGAACCCATCGATGGCCATACATCCACCGTGCCTCTATTTAGGTTTTGTTGGCATGGCCATCCCCTTTGCTTTTGCGATGAGCGCTCTTATTGGCAATCGGCTAAGCGTGCGGTGGATCGCTGCGAGTCGGATTTGGAGTTTGATTGCTTGGTTCTTTCTATCGATAGGAAATCTCCTTGGCGCACAGTGGGCCTATGTTGAATTGGGTTGGGGTGGTTTTTGGGGTTGGGATCCAGTCGAGAACGCCGCGATTCTACCTTGGTTTACAGCCTCTGCTTTTTTGCATTCGGTAATGATTCAAGAGAAACGAGGGATGCTTAAATTTTGGAATATGAACCTCATTTCCCTTAGTTTTTGCCTGACGATTTTAGGAACCTATTTAACGCGATCGGGTGTTGTACAATCCGTTCACAGCTTTGCCAGCTCTAGTATTGGCTATTGGTTCTTGGTTTTCTTAGGCTTAGTAATATTGTTTTCTGGATTTTTCATCTGGAAGCGCCGCAAAGAACTAAAGAGTGATAGTATTTTTGAGTCCTTTCTTTCCAAAGAAAGTGCCTTCGTCGTTAACAATATTGCGCTAGTGGGATCGGCCTTTATTATTTTGTGGTCGACCCTATTTCCTTCGGCCAGTGAGCTCATTACAGGAACCCGAATAATTGTTGGCCCACCTTTCTTTAATAAGATTTTGGCACCCTTTGCCTTGGTATTATTGATTCTCACTGGAATTGGTCCCGTCATCGCTTGGCGGAAAGCAAGTCCGCGAAATCTTAAAACCAATTTTACGCTTCCAATAATTGCTGGCCTTCTAACGCTGCTCGTCTTGGCGCTTTTAAAGATCTATAGTTGGTACGTTCTCATCACTGGATTCGGGGCTGGTTTTGTGATCTGCACAATCATTATGGAGTTTTATCGAGGCACTCGAGCCAGAATGATTGCTCATCATGAAGGAGCCTTAACTGCCCTGTTTCGCTCAAGCCTACGAAATCATCGAAAGTACGGTGGCTATATTGTCCATCTCGGCATCGTATTCATTTTTGTGGGAATTGCCGGTTCCGTTTACAAAGAAGTTCATGAGTTCACGATGAAAAAAGGCGATCGCGTAAGTTTTGGAAGTTATAGTGTTGTCATGAAAGGATTTGACACTCGGGATAACGTTAACCAGCGGGAAGACTATGCCCTCTTGGATCTTTATATCGGTGACAAATTCGTTAAACAAATGAAGCCCGCTAGATTTTTCTATAAGCAGCAGCAACAGCCCTCTACGGAAGTCGACATTTATCCAAGACTAAAAGAGGATGTTTATTTTATTCTTGGCTTCTACGCTCCCTTTATTCAGCAAGCGACGATTAGAATTATTCTCCAACCCTTCATCATTTGGTTGTGGCTCGGCGGGCTAACCCTCGTCATAGGTGGTTTGATTAGTATGCTGCCAAGTTTCGGCCTAAAATTGGAATCTTCTAGAATTAAATCAGCATGACCATTGCCTATTATACTTTTACGATCCTACTAGCTTTTTGCCTGCTTATGTTCCTCTATTGGCCGTGGATCGAAATGAAAATTCAGGCGGAATCCGTGAGCCGCTCGCCCGCAAATCTTCAGGAATATGCGGAGCTTCTTCAAACTCAAGATGCGCTGCTGGAAAATCTAAAAGACCTTGAGCTTGATCATCAAATGGAAAAAATATCAGATATAGACTATCAAGAGCTGAGAGAGAAACTTCTGCAAGCAGCCTCGGATTTATACAAAAAAATCGATAGTTTTGAATCTGGATGTACATTGATTATGTCCATCCAGAACGATTTGAGTAAAAACGAGGCGGACAAATCAATATGATTGGCCTTCTTCTTGCTAGTTTTCTTATCAGCCGTAGTGCTCAAATCGAAGCCCGCTTCATCCTGGAATCAAAGCCCTTAGCCAATCAGCCGGCTCTGCTGCTCAAACTTGGAAACGGAGAAGCCAATAAAGTAGCGGATGGCAAAACCAACTCAAAAGGCATCGTTCGTTTTCGTTTTGAAAGTAAAAAGGGCGAGAGTTATGCGGTGGCAACTAGCTATAAAGACCTCCCTTATTTCTCCTATATGTTTAATGGTGACGTCCTACCTCCGGCAACACTTGAGGTTGAAGTCTTTGATACAATCGATCAAAGTCCCGAGCTTCGAATCAAGGAGCTCAGTCTCAATGCGACTTATCAATCCTCCTTACTAAAAATTGAAAAAAGCTTTGTCATTGTCAACCCGACGAACAAGATGATTGTTGGCCGTTCCACGGAAGAGTCAGAAGGCAAGGATGTGTTTAGATTTTCGCTTCCCTCGACGGCTTACAATTTAAGGTTAGCGTTTGGCTTCCAGCAAAATGAGCTTAGATTTGATGGAAATTCCATGGTTGTGGGTAGCCCCATACCTCCAGGCGAGAGTTTCTTCTCTTTGGAGTATGAGGTAGATAAACCGGGCACAAGCGTGCCTTTGACCCAAAACTTTTCAGTTCCCGTTGAAAATCTCCATCTTTCAACAAACTCCTCAAAAATTAAATTTGAAGGATCAGGAATTGTGGATGTGGGTACGAAACTTTATGGCGCTCAGACTTTATTCTTACAGGCCTCGAAACCTTCCGGATCGAATCTTTTCGAAATGAAGCTTACGGGTCTCCCACTTCATATCCCTATGAGCTGGCTGCTTCCCTTGGGCTCACTTATACTTGTTTTGCTCAGTCTCTTGCTCAAGGAAGCTTCTATACCAACAAGCCAACTTGATCCAAAGAAAAAGGCTGATCTCCTGAAGGATTTGATGAATTTGCATAAAATGAAGGAGCTTGGCTTAATTGAAAATTCAGATTTTCGCATAAACCGCTTAAGATTGTACCAGCGGCTATCGAATTTTTACGAATCTTAAGGCGGAGGCGGAGAATTTTGAGCTTGAAAGTTACAGATTTACGACTTAGGCGCGCCCAGTTTGAGCTTGGTCCCCTATCGTTCGAACTCGAAGCCGGCCAATGCTGCGGACTCATAGGCGCCAATGGGTCTGGTAAGTCTAGCTTGCTCAAAGCTTTACTGGGCCGTCTCCAGATAAGCAGCGGAAGCATCATGGGCCTGCCTCGCCAACGAGCGGCCATCGGCCTGGAGCCTCTGCTCATCGAATCTTGGAGCATTCAAAATTTTATTGATTGGTATAGCCTTTTAGCCGGGAGATCACCTGATGAGACTTTTTTGAGTGCGCTAAAAAGCTATCGCAGCATGAAGATTTCTTGGCTGAGTTCAGGCTGGAAGAGATTTGTAGAAGCCTCCTGTGTCTTATCTCATTCGTTTGAAATCTATTTTTTGGATGAGGTTTTCGTTCATCTCGATCCTCGCCGACGCGAACAACTTGAAAGCTTGATACATAAACGCCTTCAGGCGGGAGCCATGGTAATCTTGACGGCCCACAGCTCAAGTGAGTTGAACAAACTCGCCTTCACGTGCCGCCAGATCGTCCTGGATGAGGGAACGTCCTAAGATGTTTGCACTTGTATTGAAAGATTGGAGAAATGCGAAAAATAGTTTCTACCCTTCTTTGTTGCTGGGGCTGCCATTAATTTTGCTTCTTTCGTTTTTAGATAATCGAACGAATTCCAACCTTCTTCATCAGAATCAACTCTACTGGCTCATTTACTTTTACTCTTCGATTTCCGTCTTTTATCGGTCTTTTGGATTTGAGCATCGCTTTCATAATTTTCATATTTATCGATCTCTCGATATTGCGCCCTGGAAAGTTTTTGTAAGTCAGTGCGTGGCACATTTTGGAATTTGCTTGCTCATCGGTCTGGCTTACTTAATTTTTATTCCCATTTTTTGGCCGACTGAAACCTGGCCGATGTTTGAACTTTTAGCCCTGACTGCCGCCATTGCGGCTTGCCAAACCCCCATAGGATGCTTGTTGGGCCTGCTCCTTCAATTCGAACGAGAATTTCTATTTGCCTTATTTTTTCTACCCATTATGACGCCACTTTTGCTTGCTGCAAGCCAGCTTAGTGAGGCTTTCTATCCCAGTTGGATCTATATTTTGACGGCGTTTTTTCTGGCGGGAAGCTTTGTCTCGGCAATGGTCTTTCAATTTTTCTTCGACGAACTTACTCAATCTCAGTAGGCTTGATTTGATATGTGGGTCTGGCTTTTACTTGGACTGAGCGCTTCCTTCACCTATTCCGGTCTTATATATGTTTTAGCAATTTTACCTGAAGAAAAGACACAAGGAATCGTTCAGAAAATTTTTTACTTCCATGTTCCATCTGCCTTCACGATGTATGGCTTTTTAGTCCTGGGCATGCTGATGGCCATTTCTTATTTGATTAATAAACGGCGAATATGGGATCAGATTTCAAAAGCTGCGATGCTTACAGCGTGTTTGTCTGCGTTCTTGGTTATATTTTCGGGGCCAGTTTGGGCCAAACCCATTTGGGGCGTTTGGTGGACCTGGGATCCTCGGCTAACAACGAGCTTCGTCGTTTTTATTCTACTCTTAGCCTATGTGATGGCCCGGAGAATCTTGGAAGATAGAGATCCAAGCGGCCAACGTGCAGCCGTTGTTGGGGCTATTCTAAGCATCCTAGCGGTACTCGATATTCCTCTTATTCATTTGAGTGTTAAACTTTGGCGAGGCCTTCATCCTTCCGTCTTAGAGAATCGAGACGGCCTTCCACCCGAATTTATGAAAGGCCTGGAGATTATGATTCTATCCTGCTTCTTGCTGGCATCGCTCATCTGTTGGTCACTTTTTCGCTATTACAAACTCAAAGACGATATCTACGAGATTCGAATGAAATCCTTGCAATCAAGCTAATAGCAAGGGAGGAGACTGCTTCATGGACACTTACTTTTATTTTGTCGTTGGTTATATGATTTTCTGGCTCTTTCCTTTTGTATTTTTAGCCATGATTTTTAGAAAAATTAAAAAGCTTGAAGCTGATCTCAAAGAGTTTAAGGCCAAATAAACGTGCGAGTTTCCAACTGGCTCGCTCTAAGCGTTCTCTTTTTAAGTTTAGTCGCGATGAGCCTCAATATCTGGACGGGCTGGCAGCTTAGTGGGATTGAAAGCCCGGGCGCGCTGACCGAAAGACATTTTCTTCAGGCCCTGGCCCTCGTAGGGGGGATCCTCGGTGGTAATATTTGGCTTTTTTCGCTAAGCCAAAAAAGAATAGAGAACTCGCTTAGCGACGAAAATATCGCCAGGCGCCTTATAAAGGTCCGGCGGCAGACTTTCCCCTGGGCCCTGATTTCGATGATGTTATGTTTGATAAGTCTCATCACGGGAAGTATTGCGCACCCCGGAAGCTTTCCCTTTCTCCACGGAATTCTGGGCTTTTCGGTTCTTGGAAGCTCGATCGTAAGTTTTGTAAATTGGCTCCGCTTTAGCTTGCTTTGATCGTGGGTGGGAGTTTCATAATTGTCATGGATTCTTGGGATTTTGTCCGACAGGCCAGAACTTTTTGAGATCCACCCTCTCGATCGACTTCAAGAAAGCATTTCTGACAAGAAGCATTCCAACATAGGCGCGCATAATCGATATGAAAATCTAAAAACTGAAAAACTCGTAGAAGCTCAAGTCTATCGGGGACTTCATACTCACGATCGAGAATTTTGATTTTTACAAATCTTTCGATCTCACCAAATAAATTTCGATCGTATTCCATATCTCGCTAAAGCTTGGGCAAGGTAATACCGGTCTGTCCCTGATACTTTCCTTGTCGGTCTTTATAGGATACTCGGCATGCCTCATCGCTTTCAAAGAAAAGAACCTGACAAATTCCCTCATTGGAATAAATCTTGGCCGGCAAAGGCGTCGTATTCGATATCTCGATCGTCACATGCCCCTCCCATTCGGGCTCAAAGGGTGTTACGTTGCAAATAATTCCACATCTTGCATATGTTGATTTGCCAAGGCAGATAGCCAAAACTTGCCTCGGAATACGGAAGTACTCGACGCTGCGCGCCAGCGCAAAGGAATTCGGGGGCACCAAAATCTCTTTTGCCTTCACTTCCACAAAATTAGAAGAATCAAATCTTTTAGGATCGACGACCGTCGAGTTTACGTTAGTAAAAATTTTATATTCGTCGGAGACTCGCATATCGTAACCGTAAGAAGACACACCAAATGAAACTATACCCTCGCGCATCTGAGCGGCTTCAAACGGCTCAATCATCCCCTGCTCCTTAGACATTCGAACAATCCACTGATCATTTTTTATAGACATAATGACCCTGACTATCGAAGCACGTGGCGTCCTCAGTCAAGCTCTAGATCGGATGGTCCAAAGACAGATTATTCAGGCTGAAGACCTCGCTTTTTAATTTTCTCGACCAAGGTGGTGCGGTTCATTTGAAGTAGCTGGGCAGCCTTATTCTTGTTCCAACGAGTTTTTTCAAGAGCCTTCAAAATCAACTCATTTTCAAACTGAACAACAGTCTCTTCTAAGGGCAAGCCCTCATCTGGAAATCCATCTTTCATCAGACCCCCAAGGCCCATTGATGAGTTGTCCGATCGGAATTGATGAAGCTTTTGAGGGACATCATCAATTCCGATCAAGCCCTCCCCTTTTAAAATACAAAGCCGCTGACAAATATTTTCAAGTTCGCGGACATTTCCAGGCCAAGAATATCGAATCAACACATCCTGAGCTTCCCGACTCAATCCTTCGATTCTGAAATTCTTTTTATCATTAAATTTTTTAATAAAGTGATTAATCAATAGCGGAATATCCTCTCGGCGATCGCGCAGCGGTGGCAAATGAATCGGAATAACATTCAATCGATAGTAAAGATCCTCTCGGAAGTTTCCTTTAGCAACCTGCGCCTCCAAATCAATGTTGGTCGCGGCGACAACGCGGCAATCCGATTTCATCGTCTTCGTACTACCCACGGGTTCAAATTGCTTTTCCTGCAAAGCCCTCAATATTTTGACTTGAAGGCTAGTTGGCATATCGCCAATTTCGTCCAAGAATAAGGTGCCTTGATGAGCCAAAGTAAACCGGCCCACACGCGAAGCGTTGGCCCCAGTATAAGCTCCCTTAATATGTCCAAACAACTCCGACTCCAAAAGTTCCGACGGAATAGCTCCACAGTTCACCGGAACAAAGGCCTTAGTTCGTCGTGTGGATTTTTGATGAAGAGCTCGAGCGACAAGCTCCTTGCCAGTACCACTTTCCCCCAAAATCAACACCGTCGAGTCGGTATCGGCCACCTTATCGATCAGCTCAAAAACCTTGTGCATGATGGCGCTAGCGCCGACGAAGGGGGCGTCGAGATTCATAGTCGACGCCATGATCTGCTCCTGTGCCAGCGCTCGCTCGCTCGCTTGGAGTGCAGCATTGTCTAATGCAGACTTTTTCCATCCATTTTCGAGCTCAGTAATCTCGAGGCTAGATTCCGGCCAGTCCTGCGATTCCGTTAAATCCACATCTCCAGCTAAATCCACATCTCCAGCAGTTTTTTCACGATCCATACGTTGATTTCCCTCCCCCGAGTCGTCAGATTTTTGATAGGTCAAAAGCCTGACACCTTAAGACTATCAGATTCTTGACGGCGATAAAAGATCCACAGAAAAAATGTTTATGCTGGAAACGTTTGTTAACAATTCATACTGGAAACTAAAGTTGCTAAAAAGGCTATTTTAAGGCATTTACTGGCCGTTTTGACAGGAAGCTCAACTAACTCTACAATCCGTGCCTAATCGAATTTTGACGGCTATAGCCTAAAATGAATTTATCTCGGGGGTAGAGACTTTGACGCAAGCTCGATACGACAGTTCAAAAAAGAAAAAATTATCTCGGACGGTGACGCCCAGCCTCCCTCTTTTTAATTCTCGTCGAAACACTAAGGAGGGCCCATCGTTGTCCTCCAAACATATTTTTCAGCTAAAGGCTGAACTTAATCGTTACCAGCAACGGGATCGAGAATGGCGTCTGTTATTTGGAATGCTCGCTCACGATCTTAAAGAACCCCTCCTTACCTTGGAGGGCTTTACGAAACTTTTGCAAGAATCTGAACCACAGAATAAAGAACAAAAAAAGTATATGAAGGTTATTCGAGAGGCCGTAGGAAGCCTTCATCTTTTGATTGGATCACTGCAATCGATTACACTATTATCACAAGAAGCATCGGATTTAACCGACCTGAGTCTTATTCAAATTCTCGACAGCGTTCTCACGTCCCTCTCCGAACAGATCAAACGGAGTAAAGGCAAAATCATTCTTCCGGAGCGCGATGCGATGATCAGAGCTGATCCGGCAAGAATATATCAGATTTTTCTTAACCTGATTGCCAACTCCTTAAAGTATCATCACGCGGATCGCGTGCCAGAAATTAAAATTCGCTATCGTAAAGATCCAACCTATCACCGAATTAGCATTCAGGATAACGGTATCGGCATTCAGCCAAAAGATATGGAAAGAATTTTTACAGCCTTTACACGCTTAGAAGATGTCGCCTCTGAAGGCTTGGGCCTTGGCTTGTCTATTGTAAAGCGAATTGCCGAAAGCTGTGGCGGCTTTGTAAACGTGAGAAGCAGCCAAGGTGTCGGAACAACATTTACTGTCTACCTTCCTCGATCGGGCGCATCATGAAAATTTTGATTATCGATGACAACAAACATCATGCTGAACTTGCCTCCAAGCGCCTCGAGCAAGAGGGCTGGAAAGTAACGATCACGGACGACCCCAAGATCGACGAAAATCTTTTGAAGTATCACTTTATTCTTTTGGACTACAGCATGCCTCGCCAAACTGGCATCGACATACTTAAGCAGCTTAAAGAGCGTGATATTAGAATCCCGGTTATTTTAATGACCGGACATGGCAACGAACTTATTGCTAGCGAAGCCATCAAGCTTGGTGCCTACGATTATTTAATCAAGGATACGAAACTAATTTATCTGGATCGGCTTCCTTCCGTGATTCGCGAAGCCAAGTCCAAACACGAATTAATTGAGACCAATAGATTCCTCATTCAGGAACTTCGGCGAACCAATGATCGCCTCCAACGGCTAACCCTGATCGATGAAATGACAGGAATTTATAACTATCGATTTCTGTCGAGACAGCTTTCTACGGAAATAAAGCGGGCGACACGATACGACAAGCCGCTCTGCGTTTGTCTTATCGATATTGATTTCTTTAAGCACATTAATGATCAATTCGGTCATCCCAGTGGAGACCTTGCCCTTAAATCGGTGGCCACGATATTAAATGAGACCGTTCGTTCGGTTGACTTTGTGGGCCGCTACGCCGGTGATGAGTTTTTGATTATTTTTCCTGACACGGATTTGCGAGATGCCCAAAAACTCTGCGAAAGAATTGTGGATCGAGTATACAAAAACCCTATCTTAATCGGTTCAAAAAGAATCTCTATTAGTCTGTCGGTAGGATGTGCGGACTTCGATTCGCAAAGCCGCAATACGGCTGATAGTCTGGTTGAAGCTGCTGACCGCTGTCTTTATGCGGCCAAATCAGCGGGCCGCAATACGGTCAAATCCATTCGAGATCTCGAGCTAACTACTTCTTCTTCCGAACCGAGCGAACAGCTTCAGCCTTCCTTTTGATACGCGCTTTTTTCTTGCGTTGTGATTTTCGTTGCTTAACTTTTGGAGTTGATCGATTACTGCCTCGTCCCATTTTAAGTTCCTCCTAAAAACTACTTCTTCTTAGCTTTATATTTTTTATTATATTCTTGAATCAACTTTTCGGTCAGATCTGTATAATTGGACGCATACAGCAAGCCGCTTTCGTTTTTCTCCAAAACCATCGCATAGCCATCTTGACGGCCCAATTCGACGACAATGTCTCGAAGTCTTGTCAGGATTCCTCGAGTCGCTTCCATTTCTTTTTGAGAAATATCTTTTTGATGATTCTGAACCAGGGTCAAATAATTCTCATATTTTCCTCGAAACTCTTTTTCCTTCGTCCCCAGACCTTCCATAGCTTCGGGTTTCAAAAGTCCGCTAGCAGCCTTCTTTTGCATCCCTTCAATATCTATCTGAAGCTTTTCAAGCTCCGCTTTTTGCCTTTCAATTTCCTTCTGCTTTCCTTCAAACTCCTTTTTTAGTTTATCTTTCGCTGTCTTTCCTTCTTCAACAGAATTCAAGGCTTGCTGAAAATCTACCATCCCCAATTTCATATCGGCGGCCTTCAGATGAAAGCCTCCCAACGAAAGACATAAACTCAAAAGTACCCACGAAAATATTCGCATATTAAAAATCCTTCCTATCCGATGAAAACTACTAAAAAGGCGCCCCAATTGAAAAGTCGAATAAGACGCTATCTTCTCCAGGCTTTTTATCCAAGGGAATCCCCCACTCAAATCTCAAGGGTCCTAGGGGTGAGAACCATCTAAACCCAAAACCCGCGCTCTTTCGAAGATTAGTAAAGTCATAATTATCTTCAGGAAAAGTATTGCCCATATCGTAGAAGAGTACGCCCTTAATCTGAGCCTCCGAAAAGATATCAAACAGGTACTCAACATTAAAGATAAGCTGTTTATTTCCCCCAAGTCGGAGTCTGTCGACGTCCGAGACAGACATTTCGCTGTCGTCGGCCCGTCTTCCCGTTACGGAAAAGGGCACGTATATGGAGGGGCCCAAAGATCGGAAAAGATGGCCTCGAATACTGTATATTCCCCCAGGAACAAAGCGTTCATTAAAAGGCGTGCTTCGATCTTCCATTCCCCTAAGGTAATCCGCTCGCACCCCCAAGCTCAAGACGCTGCCTCCAAATAGAGTTGCATCATCATCAAAGACTTTAAAATATTTTTTACCCGTATAGTTAAGCTTCCAATACGAGAGGTCACTCCCCAAATATCTAGAAGCATGTACTGAAGTTAGCTGATTCAAGCTTCCCGAGCTCGGCAAATAAATCTCTCGAGTGTTTAACGTATCCCGAGTTAAAGCCACACTAACATTGGAGTCCAAACCAAAGGAGTTTGGAAAATAATTTGAAATGATATCCTGAATGTTGATTCCAATATCTCTGAGTTCATAGGTTCCTGAAACTCTCCAGTTTTTGACAATGGGATGGCCAAGGGAGACTGATCCACCTCGTTCCGTGATCCTCGTCTCGTCAACCGACTGAATTTCTGTATTGAAGGCCTGGAGGGTCAGTGAAAGATTGGTATCGTTAACACGTGGGTTTCTAAAATAGGCATTGAAAATTTGTCGGCGAGAAGAAAACAAGGCCGAAAGACTCACGTCATAGCCTCGACCAAAAAGATTAACCTTGGAAACCGAGCCCTGAAGACCAAATCGATCAAAGGACGAAAAGCTGGCTCCGACAGTGAGAGTCCCCGTGTTTTTCTCCTCAACCTCAATACTGATATCCATCTTCTGTTCATCTAGAATGTCTTTCTGGATGAATTTGACAGAAGCAAAGTAGCCCAGCTTCTCAAGATTAGATTTAGATTCACGATATCTCGAAATATTAAATAGCTCGCCTTCAGTTACCTCAAGCTCCCGACGGATAACGCGATCCAGAGTTTCAAAATTACCCTGAATGTCAATCTGACCAAAATAAACCAGGCTTCCTTTGTCGATTCTAAAATCAACATCAAGAATATTGTTTTCGGGATCTGCTACAACCCATGACGGGCTCACGTTGGCGTAGGCATAACCCTGATCGCCATAAATATCTTGAATCTTTTGTAGGTCCTCTTGAATTTTAAGGTAGTTCCACCAATTCTTGTTTTGAGAGCTAAGACTTTCTAGGGTCTCATCGGGATTCTGTATAAAATCTAGGTCACCAGAAAATGTAATCTTCCCAACGCGGTATCTCTCACCTTCAAAGACATTATACGAAACCACAACTTCTCGACGATCCGGCGTGAAAGTTATCGAAGGTTTGTCAACTCGAGCAAAAGCATAGCCTCGCTTTAAGTACTCCATTTGAATCCGCCTCGAGTCCACCTGAACCAGGATATCTTCATCGAACTGACCTCGACTCGTTAGGCCACTCCAATAACCCCCTTCACGGATGAGCATAGCCCCTTTTAAGGTTTCATCGGACAGTCTAGAATTTCCTTGGATATATATTTTTCGAACTAAAACTTTGGTTCCCTCATCAATCAGAAATTTTAAATTCTTAATTCGGTCTTCCTTGAGAATCTCTGTGCGCACGGTAACAAGATAGTAACCTTTATCGCGATAGAGCTTTCGAATCTTCTCTATTGTTCGTTTAACAAGGGCCTCGTCCCAAAGAACGGGCGGCTTCAGTTCTAACGCCTTTTCGATATCTTCAGTCGAAACTTTGGAATTACCCTCGTAAAGAAACTTCTGAATATATTCTTTTTCAGAAACCACCACGACAAGGCGCAAGCCCCCAGATGCTTCTTCCATATCAATACGCACATCATTAAAAAGACCGGTATTATAAAGAGCTCGAAGATCATCCCGAACTCGAATACGATCTAGAACTGCCCCCTTTTTGCTACTTACATATTGAAGTACGGCTTCATCACTCAATCGCTCATTGCCATCAACACGCCTCTCAACAATGGTTTGCGCCCACACCAATATAGGAAAAAGAAGCATCGCTATAGAAAAGCACAGTCGTCTCACTTAAGAACGCCTTCCTGTAAATTAAGATGCCTATCCAGCTTAGACGACAACTCAAGATTATGAGTGGCCATCACCAAGCCTGCACCGAGTTCTCGACATCGATCCATAAGAATTTGAAAAACCGATTGGGCTGTATGGGTATCTAGATTTCCCGTTGGCTCGTCTGCCAGAATAAGCTTAGGCTCACGGACCAAAGCTCTCGCAATCGAAACTCTTTGTTGCTCGCCGCCTGACAGCTGAGAAGGTCGATGCATTAGTCTCTCTCCAAGTCCCACCTTTTCAAGCCAAAGCTTAGCGCGTGAACACGCCTCAGCCTCAGTTCGCGCCACCAGCAACAAAGGTAACATAACATTTTCAATCGCTGACAATTCCGCCATAAGATAATGAAACTGGAAGACAAAGCCTAACTTTTCTTGGCGAATCTTCGCACGCTCTTTCTCCGCTGAACACATCATATCCCGGTCATCTAAGAAAAACTCTCCTGAATCGATCTCGTCTAATAGACCAAGGCAATGAAGGAGAGTAGATTTTCCGACACCACTAGCGCCAGTAACAGCCAAACTTTCTCCGGCTTTTAATTGCAAAGAGAGGCCCTTGAGAACAGACACCTTTATGTCCGCTCGGACGTAGGATTTGTGAAGATTGCGGGCATTCAACAAAAACTCTGACATCTTACTCCACCTTCAATCCTTCAGTGGTGTTCAGACTAGCCGCCAATTTCGCTGGATACAAAGTCGCTACAGCACTAATCGCTAAAGCTCCAAGGATAACAAATAGGAGATCCGCCACTCGAATATCCACGGGCACTCTGTCAATCATATAAACTTGTGGGTTAAGCGGAAACTTGATCCAGTCTCGCAACACAAGACTTAGAAAAACTCCCATGACGGCTCCGACAATGGTCCCCACTAAGCCAATAAACATTCCTTGAAAGAAAAAAATTCTCAACACGAGGCCGTCATTCGCGCCCATACTTTTTAGAATCGCTATATCTTTGGTTTTATCCCTTACAATCATGATCAACGACCCACATATATTAAAGGCCGCCACTAAAACAATAAGGGCCAGAATAATCGCCATCACCGTTTTTTCGAGACGCAAGGCTGACAAAAAATCTTCATTGACCGAAAGCCAGTCCTGAAAATGGGCTTCTTCCCCAAAATTCATTTGCAAATCACGACGCAAGCTCAATATTCGACTGACTTCATTAGCCTTAATCTCCATTTGATGCGGGGATCGCTGAAAAATATCCTGAGCCATCGCAAGCGGCATATAAATATGATGCGAATCATATTTAGTCATTCCCGAGCGGAAGCTATCCACAACTTCAATTTTTTTCATCCGCGGCACAACCCCCAAAGGAGAGTAATCCGCTTGGTTCAAAAGTAGCGTGATTTTGTCACCCGCTCCAACACCCAGTCTTCGAGATAGACTTTCCCCCAAAAAAACTCCGCCCTCATTGAATTCTTTCCAATTCTTTTGGGCTAAGTATTCATTCAGGTCCAGGACAGTCTTGACCTTCTCAGGATCAACGCCCTTCACAAATACTCCCTCTGAGCCCCCCTCGGGACTGAGCGCAAACGCCTCCCCATAGACAACTGGCATCACAGATGCCACGCCAGGAAATTTCTCGATCCTCTTGAGTAAGTCGGTGAAACTCGGTCTATCGGGCTGATCATTTTGAAAGGCATTTACGATGATATGGGCATTATTCCCCAGAATCTTTCCACTAAGATCCCTCTCAAAGCCGCTCATTACCGCCAACACAGTAACCAAACTCATCACGCCGACAATAACCCCAGCCAAAGCGATCCATGTAATCACGGAAAGTCCCCGACCTCGCTGTGAGCTCAAATATCGTCTAGCGAGAAAGTATTCAACTCGCATGAGTCCCCTTGTAAAATCTTAAGATGAATGAGGCCGCATTTGTGGAAACAAAATCACATCCCGAATGCTCGCCGAATTAGTCAGCAACATCGTCAGTCGATCGATTCCAATTCCCTCGCCTGCCGTTGGAGGCAAGCCATATTCCAAGGCCAGAATATAATCCTCATCAAAATCTGTGGTTTCTTCATCACCCATTTCTTTTCGTTTCAATTGATCTCTAAAACGCATTTCTTGATCTTCTGGATCATTCAACTCGTTAAAACCATTGGCGATCTCGCGCGCCGCTATATAAAGCTCAAACCTCTCCGTCACATCAGGATTACTTTCACTGCGCCTCGCTAAAGGCGAAATCTGAACTGGATGATCCATAATGAAGGTCGGCTGAATCAATTTCTCTTCGACAAACTGCTCAAAACACAGCCACTGCAACTCCGACAAACTTTCTCGTCCCAAAAGTTTCACACCCTTTTTCTTCAAAGCGTCCACCAGAGATTTTTCGTTCTCGACATCAAAATCGGTATATTCTTTTAAGGACTCAAAAACCGTGAGTCGCTTGAAGGGCCGCTTTAACGAAATTTTGTGTGATTCATATTCGATTTCGGTGCTCCCACAAATTTCCATCGCCAATTTTTCCAGAAGCTCTTCAGTCATATTCATAAGGTCATGATAAGTTGCATAGGCTTCATAAAACTCGAGCATCGTAAACTCAGGGTTATGCTTGATGGAAATACCTTCGTTTCGAAAGCACCGATTCATTTCAAAGACTCGATCAAAACCTCCCACTACCAATCGCTTAAGATGGAGTTCAGGAGCAATCCTCAAAAATTGTTCCATCTTGAGAGTGTTATGAAAAGTCTTGAATGGCTTAGCTGCCGCACCACTCACCAGGGAATGTAGCATCGGCGTTTCCACTTCTAAATAATCCCGATTCAAGAAAAATTTTCTAATCGACTGAACAATTTGCGCGCGCTTTCGAAAGACCTCTTGAACTTCATCGTGGCAAATTAAATCCACATAGCGCTGTCTGTAGCGCTGTTCGACGTCCTGCAATCCATGAAATTTTTCGGGCAAAGGTCTTAAGCTTTTTGACATAAGCTCCAGACGATCGGCGTCCATAGTAAGCTCGCCGGTTTTTGTCTTAAAAATCCGGCCCTCAACAAAGATAATATCTCCAAGATCGATATGTTTAACGAGTTCGTAGATGTTCTCGGGCAACTTGGATTTTTGAGCAAAAATCTGTATCCGGCCAGAACGATCCCTAAGTGTCAAAAAGGTCGACTTTCCAAAACTCCGATGCAAAAGAACGCGGCCTGCAACGGAATATCCACCCAAATCCGGATCTCCAGCCTTGGCTTCAAGTTCCTCACGAGAAAATGAATCGAATTTTTCGCGAATGACTTTGGCAGTATGTTTGGCCTGCAAGCCTTCGGCAGTAGGATAGCTTCGAATCCCCTTGCTCGCCCAATCGTCTCGCTTTCCCTTTCGAACTTCGGTTTGTGAGGCTCCGGAACTGTCAGCCTCCGGATTTTGCAATTGTGTCATAGAGTTTCAAACACTACGAATTTCATAACTCCGAGGCAATCTAGAAGCCGTACAAACAAGTTCACATAATAAATATTCACCCCAAGGGCAGCTTGAGATTGGCACTTTGAGGATTAGCGTAAAGCCAGTAAATCCTAACAGCAAATGTCCCTCGAAAGAGCCTCATTTATGCAAGCCTGCCTGGAACTGGCGCAGATTCCGGATCATGGCCTTCTGCCTAATCCGAGGGTGGGCGCTATTATTGTTTATCAATCCAAAATTATCGCTGAGGGATTTCATCGTGGCCCCGGAACGCCCCACGCCGAAATCGCTGCGATTCGAAATGCAGAAAAAAAGGGCTTTCGAAAATTTTCTCAATCGGATTTGTATGTCAATCTTGAGCCCTGCTGCCACCTAAATAAGCGAACACCGCCTTGCGCGCCTCAATTAATCGAGAAGGCATTCAAAAATATTTTCATCGCTCACCTCGACCCACATCCTCTTGTTCGTGGAAATGGGCGAGATCAGCTTCGAAAGTCGGGAATTAAAGTCTCTGTTGGACTTTTGAACGAAGCTGCACAGGATCTCAATCAAGCCTTTATAAAAAATCAAACACGAAGCGAAACCTATATCACGATGAAGTTGGCCTTAAGCTTTGATGGAAAAATGGCGAACGACTCTGGCCAAAGCCAATGGATTACATCCGAAGCATCCCGCAGCTTTGTTCATCAACTCCGAAACCAGACGACCGCGATAGGTGTGGGTAGCCGAACCATAGAAATTGACGATCCTCGTCTCAGCATCCGACTAAGACAAAAATCCGAAAAATTTTCAAAACTTGTAATTTTTGGCCGCCCCAAGGACTTGAAATCCAAGAAAGTCTGGAAAGTCTTTGGGCCGGGTCGCATCATCATTTGGGACGAAAAAATCGAAAAACTTCCACGGCGTCTCTATGAGGACCATGGAATCTATCAGCTACTCGTCGAGGGTGGCCCAAAACTCGCCAGCAGCCTACTTTTGAAGGGCTTAGCTGACGAGCTTCATCTCTTCTATGGCCGCGGATTTATTGGAGGAAAGGGCCGTTTCAGTCTCGGGCGAGACTGGACATTGAAAAGCCTTGCCGATTCGGTTAGTTTTCAACCTCAATCGGCGGGCCTTATTGGGCCTGATCTATACGCAAACGGAAGGCTAAATGTTTACAGGTATCATCCAAAAAATCGCTGAACTCAAAGAAATTAGGTTTTTTGATAAATCTGTTGAGATGCTCATTGGTTGCGAGAATTTTAAAACGCCTTTGCAAATTGGTGATAGCTTAGCAATTAATGGCGTATGCTTGACCGTTACAGAAATTGAGACAAATTCGTTTAAGGTTCAAGTCTCACCCGAAACACTTAGCCGAACGAATTTGGGTGGGCTTGAAGCCGGACAATTACTGAACCTCGAACGCGCCTGCCGTGCGGATAGTTTTTTAAATGGCCATATCGTCCAGGGGCATATTGATAGCCTCGCAGAAATTTTGAACGTCGATGCCATTGAGGACTACTTTAGGATTCACATTCAAGCACCAGCTAAACTTTCGCGCTACTTAGTTGAGAAGGCCTCTATTGCTATAGACGGGATAAGTTTAACAGTTAATAAAGTCGAATCTGGAACCTCAAATTTTGAGGTCATGATAATTCCTCACACCTGGGAGCAGACGATCGCTCACGCTTATCACCCAGGAACACAGGTGAATATTGAGATCGATATTTTTGCCAAGTATGTCGAAAAACTACTCCACCCGCCAAAATTAAATAAACCCGAAACGCTTTGGGTAGTAGGATAGAAGCGGAGAACAAGCCTATGAATTTATCAAATGTACCCGAATTAATTTCAGACCTTCGCCAAGGTAAAATGGTGATACTGGTTGATGATGAAGACCGCGAAAACGAAGGTGACCTCGTCTGCGCCGCTCAGAATATCACCTCGACGATGATTAACTTTATGGCTATGCACGGCAGGGGCTTGATTTGCCTAAGCCTTTCACTGGAGATTGTGGAGCGCCTTGAACTCCCGATGATGACAGGTCGAAACGGATCGAGATTTGGCACAGCCTTTACGATTAGTATCGAGGCCAAGGAAGGCGTGAGCACAGGAATCTCAGCTGCCGATCGAGCTCATACGATTTTAACTGCTGTGCATCCTCAGGCTAAACCAAGTGACCTCGTTTCTCCTGGCCATATCTTCCCTCTCCGCGCAGCTTCCGGTGGCGTTCTCAAACGCGCAGGCCAAACGGAAGGCAGCGTCGATCTCGCCAAGATGGCGGGCTTCCAAGGCGCTGGAGTCATTTGTGAAATTATGAATGAGGATGGCAGCATGGCGCGTCGCCCTGATCTTGAGAAATTTGCACTTAAGCACAATCTGAAAATTGGAAGTGTTGCAGAAATTATTCGCTATCGAATGCAAAATGAATCCCTGGTCCGAGACGAAGGATCCGTTCGAATGCCATCTGAATATGGCGAGTTTAATTTGCATATTTTTTCGAATTCCTTAGATAACTCTCAGCATATTGCGCTTGTTAAGGGTCCAATCGATTCCAAACGACCCGCCCTTGTTAGAGTTCACTCCGAGTGCCTGACTGGCGATGTTTTTGGGTCCGAACGCTGTGACTGCGGCGATCAACTTGAGGCGGCTCTTCAGAAAATTGGCCAATCTAACTCTGGAGTTCTCCTTTACTTGCGGCAAGAAGGTCGCGGTATTGGCCTGTTAAATAAAATTAAGGCCTATCAACTTCAAGATCAAGGAATGGACACCGTACAAGCCAATCATCATCTTGGATTTAAAGATGACCTTCGCGACTATGGCATTGGCGCACAGATTCTTAGAACACTTGGCGTAAGCCAGATGGATCTTCTTACAAACAATCCAAGAAAGATTGTCGGCCTTGAAGGTTACGGTCTTCAAGTTCACAATCGAGTTCCGCTCGAAATGCCCCACAAAGCAGAGAACATCACCTACCTTCGGGCAAAAAAAGAGCGTCTCGGCCATATCCTAAAATTGGAGCAGCCCAGCGACAGCTTGAATCTATGATTTTGATCGTTCAAAGCCAGTGGAATCCCCAAATTACCGACAGTCTTCGAACAATGGCCGAAAGTATTCTTACGGATCGGGAAATTCCTTTTGAAAGTATCAAAGTTCCTGGAGCACTCGAAATTCCCTTGGCTATTAAGTGGGCTTGGCAAACAGCGCAAAAAAATCAAACTGCCCTCTGGGGCGCGATCGCTTGTGGTTGTGTGATCCAAGGTGAAACTCATCATTTTGATATTGTCGCCAATGAATCCTCTCGCGCCCTAATGAATCTTAGCCTTGAGCTGCGCCTTCCAATCGGAAATGCGATTCTTTGTGTCTTTGATGAGACACAAGCACTGGCAAGAATTCAACGAGAGTCCAACAAAGGTCGGGAGGCTTGCCTTGCGGTCCTTGATATGATCGATCTTAAAAATAAAAAGAAGTATTCGTAAAGGAATTCTCATGAGCTTACCAAAAGTTAAAATTACTCATGCTGCCGTAAAAGTTTCGAGCGTTCAAAAATCCACGGAATTTTTGCAAAAAGCTCTTGGCCTTAAAGCCGCATGGTCGGGCCAGGATGACTGGGGAATGCTCAAATCCAATGGGACCACTCTTGCTTTGATTGAAAAAAATCTCGAAGTCCACCCACCGCACATCGGCTTTGTGGTCGATAATAAAGAAGAGGTGGATCAAGTTTACAAGCACCTAAAAACCTTGGGCGTCAAAGAAATTCAAGAACCCAAAGACCATCGCGACAAAAGCAGGTCGTTTTATTTTAAGGATCCCGACGGCAACCAATTCGAGCTCTTGTGGCTACCCGATCCCCTTACCAAATAAATTAATCCGCCATTTTATGTTCGTAGGCCTTCGGTAGTATCTCAGGATCAAGTACTCTGAAAGCTTCCAGAAAGCAGATCTGATTCGTCTGATCCTTGCAAGGAGCTATAAAAACCATATCTCCCTTTTTTACGACTTCGGCCTTAGAAGTTGGGTTTCCCCGATAATCTTCGGCAGCAAATCCACACTCGAATTCCCATCGTCTGTTTTTCATCAAAGTATTAATAAAACTAATCTTGAAATCTTCATCTAGCTCGACATCAATTACCGCATCCTTTTTGCTGATAGCCTGGAAGTCGGGAAACACTATGGGGCTAGTGCTAGAAATTTGAACCAACTTACCTTTGTCCTTAAATATCAAAATTTGATGAGGATCTTCCATATAGCCCAAGTTCAAATCCGCATACTTATCTTGACGGTAAAGAATAAAAGCCCCTTTGAGTCTGTCTACCTCACAAGCATCCAAGCTCGGACGCTCGATCGAAACCCGAGCTGCAACTTGCTGCGGCGCTTTAGATTTTTGACAAGAAGAGCAAGCGTTAAGCCCTATTAAAACTAGTATGCCGAACCATCTCCAACTCATAGACACCGTATTTATCCTCTGCTGCTTCAACTAGCAAGTCTCGGGGTCGACAAGTCATGGTGGGTCGATCAAACTAGGGCTCATGATTGATCTTCTAATAATTTTGCATCTCTGGCTCGGCCCCCAAGCTATGGATCATTCAAGTATTGAAATGCAAAAAATCGAGGAGCTTAATGAACGAGAAATAGCAGCTGCGGCCAGCTTCCAAATTAAAAGCCCTAAATCATGGAATGAGCTCAAGAATTGCCTTGCCGTTGATAGTCAAAAGTTTCCGAACAAATTGAGCCCTGAATTGGAACAAAAGATTTTTACAAAAAAGGAACTTGCCGACCTGATGATGTGTGGGCCCAAAGATTGCGCCTTCAATTTCTTACCCTATGAACTAGAGCTCCTTGAAAAATTTAAAACTGAAAATCAAAGAAAAGAAGCTTATTTTAAATTTTTTCAAAATCGTATCAATGGCCTTACACCCATGGATCCTACAAAAGCCGATCTCATTATTCGGTCGTCAGAGAATTCATTTCCAATATGCAATTCTCCCATCTTAGACAAATTTCTTTCGAAACGACCACAGGGCAAAACAGACTTTAGGTTGAGTCAGGTAAAATACGATGATCGAATGCGCCCAACAACAAGGCTCCTTCAATCCCTGGCTTTTATGAAATCCCCATCCCAGTACTGTTATGCGGAAGCCCTTATTTTTTCGGATCACTATGATGCCGAGCGCATTGAGCTTTGGAGCATAAACAAACAAGTTGATACTTACGAAATCACTCTGATGATTCGAAATCGAATTGATTTTTTAAATTCCTGGTTTCGTCGGCTCCAAAAAGCCAGCCTCCGGAAGGCACTCGAAAAGTTGGTTCAAGAACAGAGCCAGAATACGCTGCAATGCATCACTGCCGGAAACAGCCCGTAAACCCACCCTTCTCGGCTTTTGCCCGACTCCCCAAAGCCCTTCTAATCCTGTAAAATATAAGGTATATCAAAGGGCTACAAGGAGAGCGGAGCTAACTAATATGTCGAAATGGATTAACCGACTCACCGACCTTGAATGGGTCCATCATCTAAATCCAAGCGTGATTTTGGCGGTTTGTATTTATGGCCTGTACTACCCGATATTATTTAGCGCTCTCGCCCTTCACGAATTACCTATCTACGCCTATCTGCCTGCTGGATTGATCCAGACACTTTTAGTTTTCTTGGCTTTTACGCTCATACATGATGGCTCCCATCACAGCATCAGCCGAAACCCAAGGATTAATGAAGTCGTTTTGCTTTTGTGCTGGCCGATGTTTTTGAATAACCCAATATTATTTCGAAAACTTCATTGGCAGCATCATTCGAACGTAAATGATCCGATCAAAGATCCTGATCATTTTACGGCAAGTCGAACATTAGGCGGACGTTGGTTCAAGTCCTTTTTTCTTATTTTCTATTATATCGTTTTTGGTGTCCGAAATTTCAAATCCGCCTATTGGAGAATGCAAATCACACTTTCGGTGGCAAGTTCGGCATTAGTCCTCTTGGCTGCGATCGTTACGCCTTTGACCTGGCCCATTATTTTTGTTTGGGTTTTGCCAGCTTTTTTTGGCATCGGATTATTAGCTTATATGAACACTTCACTACCACATCATCCGGCGCGCGAAACTGACCGCTATCGCAACACCTCTAATTCTTATATGCCATGGTTTCTTCAACTTTTGATGTTAAACCAAAACCTCCACTTGGCTCATCACCTTCGCCCCAAGATGCCGTGGTACGAATATCCCGAGTATTGGAAGCGTAACAAAGCTGAAATTATGCAAAATGGCGGACGCGTTTTGATCTATACCGATCGCAAAGAACCTTATGCTTTGATTCCTTCTTGGGTTCAAGAAGTTATTAAGGAAGTTCGACAGCGCATTGATCTTTTCAATCCTTGGTAAGCAATAAGCCCTAGCTCCAGAGATTGAAGAGATTTTAGATCTCCCAGTCCCAGAACTCACATCCGGCTGCTCACCTCATTGAAGATGTCTCTTTTTTCTAGCGACTGTATCATTGATACACTCCCTGAGTTTCAAGCCTAATCTAGCGAAGATTTGGAACACGATAATCCTCAAGCCTGTGCCCAACACCTAAGCAATCTTCTGAAATCTCTAAGCAAAATCAGGTTCTCACTTGAAAACCTAAAGTTTTTTATCCAAATGCCGAAAGGGAATTCACGATCACGTGCATTACTCGGACAGGAAGTCCACTGAGAGCGTTTTAGGAGGAAATCATGCTAACCAAGAAAATCGTTATCAAAAAGTATCGAAATCGAAGGCTCTACAACACGTCGAGTGGCCAGTATGTTTGCTACCGAGACATCCTCGAATTGATCAAATGCGGCAACCAAGTTCTGATCGTTGATGATCGCAAAAAATGCGATATTACCTACGTGGTTTTTTCAGAAATGCTCTTTCACTACGAAGCTCCGCGGCCCCATTTTCAGAAGACTCCTAAGCTTGATCTCAATCTAGCGAAAGCATAGCTTGAAAGACCATGAAACAGAATGTCGCCGTTCTTGGCGCTAGCTCCAATCCCGAAAGGTACTCCAATAAAGCCGTCCGAATGCTCTTAGAAAGCGGCCACCAAGTTTTCCCCATTCATCCGATCGAGAGCTCAATTGAAGGCCTCCAAGTCTTCCCAAGCCTTGAAAGATTGCCCGAAAAAATGGACAGCCTCAGCATCTATATAGGTCCCCAGCATATCGGCCCCCTGATTCCATCCATCATCCAAGCCAAACCCGGCCGAGTCATCTTGAACCCTGGAACCGAAAGTGAGGAGCTTGAGAAGGCTCTCCAAGGCGCAGGCATCCCCTATATGGAAGCCTGCACGCTTGTACTTTTAAGAACGAATCAATTTTAGATTGCCACCAAACAAAGACTTCGGAGAGTTGTTTAATCCACAAAAGCTTGCTACAGATCGGGCTTCGAGTGAAGAATCAATCAAGTTTGGAAAAATCAAGTTTTACAGAATTAATTCAGAACCCAAGGATCCTTGAAAACCTTGTGGAGAAAATGGGTTTTAAAGAACCAACGCCTATTCAACAGGCTGTTATTCCTCCGATTTTGGACGGGCGCGATATTTACGCGGGAGCCAAAACGGGAAGCGGAAAAACCGTAGCCTTTCTAGCTCCTCTTTGTCAGATGATTATGGAAGGTCGTATCCGAAAGGCCCTGATTCTTTCCCCTGTTCGTGAACTTGCTATTCAAATTGATGAAGAAGCTATGAAGGTGTTGGGTGAAGATCAAAAAGATTTTGTCTCCGTACCTCTTTATGGCGGGGTTCCCCTTGACCAACAACTTCGAGTCTTGAAAATTTATAAACCCTGTATTTATGTCGCCACGCCAGGTCGAATGATCGATTTTATGAGCGAAGGCTGCTTGGATTTGGGCGAAATTGATGTCTGCATTTTGGATGAAGCCGATCGAATGTGTGATATGGGATTTTCACCGCAAGTTACGCAAATCTTGGATACCTTACCAAACTGTAAACAATATTTGATGTTTTCCGCGACTTTGCCCAAAGAAGCAAATGACATCATGGTTCGCTATCTGAGGAACCCTGAAAAAATTCAGGTGGACCCCCCTGACGAGTCCAGTTCAACGATTGAACACAAAGTCGTTTTGGTGTCACGTCGCGATAAGCGGGACCGTCTTTTGGATGTCTTGGCCGATGGATTTGACACCAGTCTTATTTTTACACGCACCCGAAAGAGCGCTGATAATATTTATGAACTCTTAAAAAAAGCTCGCGTCGATGCCGGTATTCTTCACGCTGGATATTCCATGAATGAGAGGGAGCGAACGATTCGAGATTTTAAGGATGGTAAACTTCATCACTTAGTCGCCACCGATGTAGCTGCTCGAGGTCTCGACGTGCAACATGTCACTCTGGTTGTTCAGTACGAGATGCCCGAGAACATCGAAGATTTCATTCACCGCTCAGGGCGGGCTGGTCGAGCTGGTCGTTATGGATTGAATATTTGTTTTGTCGAAAAGGAAAATGTATTCCAGAGAAGACAAATCAAAGAGTTTGCTAAAAAGATTAATTTCACCGGAGGCACCGAAGGGGCTCATGCCGACGGACCAGAATCTAGTGAGCCTCAAGCAAGGGAAGATCGACGGCCACGGCGGCCAGACCGAAATCAGAGACAGACTCGTGAAAACCAAGACCCGTCGCGTGGTCCAAGAAAATCTCGCAATCGTAATCGAAATTCAGAGCGCCCCCGCCAGCGAAGCGAGGCTCAGCCAAGAAAACAACATGTAGCGACCAATGCAACTCCTGCGAAAGCTGGAAGCTTGATGGGTCGGTTAAAAAAAGCAATTAAAAAAATTATTAAGTGAAAAAGTTATTTCAAGGGATTATTGATTTTCGTCAGCGAGTCTACCCGACCTGTCGGGATAAATTTACGGAACTGGCCAAAGGCCAACATCCCGACGCATTATTTATTGCTTGCTCCGATAGCCGCGTAGCCCCCAATTGGTTTGCTTCCAGCGATCCAGGGGATTTGTTTGTTATTCGAAATGTGGGTAATTTGATTTCACCTTGTGGAACCAAAGGCCTTACCGATGGTGATGAATCTGAGCTAGCGGCCGTTGAATTCGCCGTCTTAAATTTGAAAGTTGCCGACGTCATTATTTGCGGCCATTCCGACTGCGGCGCCATGCATGCCTTGATTGACGGTGCGTCTTTGACGGAAGCTCCTCATTTGAAATCCTGGCTTCGACACGGAAAAGATTCACTTCAAAAACTCAAAGATCACGGTCCGCTAAATGCTTCAGAAAAACCCGTCAATCAACTTTCGCAACTTAATGTTTTGCAACAAATGGAACATATGAAGAGTTACCCGTTCATCCACGAAAAAATTGCCAAAGGAGAATTAAAACTTCATGGCTGGTGGTTCGATATCGCCAAGGCCGCCATTTATTCTTATCAAGCCGATCAAAATAAATTCATTTTGATAGAATAAAAAGGCGGGAAGGCTTTTAACCTTCCCGCTCCAATGTTTTTCAAATCAATTTTAAATTAGTTACAAACGAAAGCTAAGCTCTTGCGATCGTTCTTGGTGCTTGTATAAGAAGCAAAATCCCAGGATTCAAGACCATTACTATGTAATGCCTTGGTCTCCAGCTCAAGCTCGCCTTCAACCTGTTCGCCCCACCACTCTACTACTGGAGCACAAACGCCCTGGTAGTTAATATTGAAAGATTTTTTACGAGTGTCGCTAAAAGTATAGAAATCCTTGTCGGCAGGATAGACTTTAATCCTCTGACCTTTTACGTAGGCATAAATCGTCAACGTAAACCCAGAATCACCGCCACGCTTGGTTAGGTCGCTCCAGATCTGATCGTCGAGCCAAAATAAAACGTTTAGATTATCTTTTTGATTCCAATTCTGAGCTCCAAAGTCAGGAAAATGCCCTCATTCAAAAGTGATTCCCTGCGCTCGATCGCTATAGCAAGTGTATTGAAAGTTATAAGCAAAACTTCCTTGGAATTCAGGCTTGTCCCAGTTCTTGAGATTTCCGCCGCTTTGATCCTTTACATCCGCCCATACACGACCCACCTAGCTGCCTTCTCCTTCCGAGCAGGCATCGTCTCGCCCGACATTTTCCTTAAAGCTGGCAGAATCATTTTCTTTCATAGTCCACTCCATTCGACCCTTGGGTGTTCGAGTTCGCCATCCATCTGCCTTAGCCTGATCGGCCGTTAATTTGTCCGACGAGAAGCGCACGACAATTTTTTCTTTATTGCTATAGATTCCATTAAATTGATTAGGTCGAAAGCTCATAATCAATTGATACTGTTTGTTATCCTGCAAATAGCGAACGCCTACCTCTTTTACATCCAGTGTTGCCGCGCCAAGACTTGGCAAGATGCCCGCCATGGCCACTATTCCTATTAGAAATGCTTTCATTATTTTTCCTCCATTAGATTGTTAAGTTTGAGCATCAGCCCACTCGACGGGCTTTTTGAGCCATCCCATCAACTGACGCTCTTCCTCGTTTGTTTCAAGATCGGCTTGAAAATCAAAATGCACTTCCGGTGGCAAACTCATCAAGATACTTTCGGTATTTCCCTTTGTTTCGAGACCAAACAAAGTTCCACGGTCATAGATCAAATTAAATTCTACGTAACGCCCGCGCCGAATAAGCTGGTATTTTTTTTGTCTTTCCGAATATTTCAGGCCCTTCGTTTTTTCTACCACTGGAATATAGGCTTCTATGAAAGCTTCACCTGACTTCTTTACAAATTCGAAAGTCTTCTCGCGATCTCCCTCCAAGTAATCAAAGAACACGCCACCGATTCCACGAGTTTCTCCCCGATGTGGAAGAAAGAAGTACTCATCACATTCTTTTTTAAATCTTGTATAGGCATCCAAAGCATAAGAAGCACAAGCTTTTTGAAAGCACGAATGAAAGTGTCTAAATAATTCAGGCGCCGGAACATAAGGCGTTAAATCCGCTCCCCCTCCAAACCAAGCTCGCTCGGCTTGTTCAAAATAACGAAAGTTCGCGTGAACCGTCGGCACCTGAGGTGATCGAGGGTGGATGACTAACGAAACTCCCGTTGCGAAAAAATCTGTAGTTTTAGATTTAAACTTTTCCTGCATTTTTGGCGGCAGCTGACCATGGACAACCGAAACATTGACGCCGCCCTTTTCAAATACCTGACCCCCCGAAATAACTCGAGTGTCACCACCCCCGCCTCCAGGTCGCTCCCAACTCACTTTTTTGAATTTCATTTGGGGCTCATGGGCCTCTAAGGCGCTTACAATCCGAGATTGAAGATCACGAACAAAATCGACAACCTGCTCACGAAACTCGGACATCGCGCGAGCCTAACAAAGCGAATTAGGCGACGCCAGCTTGATCTTTTCCGCAGACCCAGCTTTAAAGGTGTCTATGCTTAAATCCAAAAAGAAAATGACTCTGACAGCCCGAATATTGATGGGGCTAGGCCTGGGATTGATCGTCGGAATTTTACTTAATTTTACCGGTTATGGGGACTTCATTAAGGACTATATTGTTTCTGGACTGTTTTATATCGGCGGCCAAATATTTTTGAGCTCCTTAAAACTTCTGGTCGTACCGGTGGTTTTCATTTCACTGGTTGTAGGAACCTCATCGCTAGGGGATATTCGATATATTGGAAGACTTGGGGGTAAAACACTTGGTCTTTATTTGATTACGACCTTGCTAGCCATTTCCATTGCCTTAGTAATCGCGCTTTTTGTTTCTCCGGGTCGAGGCTTTGAACTAGTCTCTGCCGCAGAGTTTAACGCAAAGGATGCTCCGGCACTTACTAAAGTTCTCATAGATATATTTCCGAGCAACCCCATTCAAGCGATGGCCGATGGCAATATGCTGCAAATCATTGTGTTTTCTCTTTTGTTGGGCGTTGCGATAACAAGCGCCGGAGCAGCCGGAAAACGTATCGCTGATTTCTTCTCTGATTTAAATGAAATCGTTATGCGGCTTGTTATGATTGTGATGGAGATTGCACCTTTCGGCGTTTTCTTTCTGATCGCCAAAGTCTTTGCGGAGCAAGGCTTTGGAGCGATTGTTCCACTGGCAAAATATTTCTTCACCGTTGTAATTGTTTTGTTTATTCATGCTATCTTTGTCTATTCGGGATTGCTTAAGACTCTGTCGGGATTGAGCCCTGTTCAGTTTTTTAAGAATTTTCGAAATCCCATAGCCTTTGCATTTAGTACCGCGAGTAGTAATGCCACAATCCCCGTCACTTTAGAAGCGGTTGAAAAACACTGCGGCGTGAAAAACAGTGTCGCATCCTTCACCATTCCACTCGGTGCCACCGTAAACATGGACGGCACATCCATCATGCAAGGGGTGGCAACAATTTTTGTTGCTCAAGCCTATGGCTTGGATCTGAGCCTTACTCAGCTCGGCATGGTTGTTGTTACCGCCACCTTGGCCAGCATTGGAACGGCTGGCGTTCCTGGCGTTGGTCTCGTGATGCTCTCCATGGTGTTTAGACAAGTAGGGCTTCCGTTGGAAGGAATTGGGCTTATTTTGGGAGTTGATCGCTTGCTCGATATGCTTAGAACGGTCGTCAATATTACCGGTGATGCTGCCGTTACATGTATCGTGGCTAAGTCCGAAAAGGCCTTTGGACGAAAAAGTATTTTATGCTGATACGAAAAAGGAACCTCAGCTTAAGCTTTAAGGCCTAAGAAACGAAATTGAAACTGCCCAAGAAACTTCGTTGGCCCGCTTTCTCTCGAGCATGAACCTCGGCTCTGACCAAGCCATCGTACTTAGATTGCTGTTCATCAGTCGCATGCTCTTTAATTGTTGGATTGTTTTCAGTGTTCGCCTTCGCACTGGAGTCTTCTAAGGGTGTGCGCTCGAGTTCAGATTGCTTAGATGCGTACTCAACTATGAGTTGCTGCATATGACCTCTTGCTAAGGAATCATGAGAACTGCGCGCTAGAGAACGTGGAGCTTGAACAGCTTTTTCCACATTGATGCTGCTCGTCTCGCCAACTTTTTGTGCATGAAGCTTAGCCGAGCTCAATCCAGGAGAATCTGTTTCGCGAGCGTCTTCAACTCTGTTTTCTGCTTTAACACTTAGCTTATGCTTGGCCTCCGCCACTTCCGGGGATTGAGCGGGATGACCAACCGCCGAAAAGAGTGGGTTAAATACCGATACCCTTGCTAACGCAGACATAACGAGACCTCCTGTCTTCATTTAGCATATGGGCGCGTCAAAGATAATGATGTCGGCAATGTGGTCTAGAATTTTAGCCCTAGTCCTTTAATTCTATGTGAACAAAAGGCTCAGCACTTCAGTGCGACTCGAAGTTTTGGACTTTCGAAAAATCATTGAAATATGGGCTTTAACGGTTCTCTCCGCACTTTTCACAATTCCTGCAATCTCCCGATTATTCAGGCCTTTGGCTAAAAGTTCTAATACCTCCGCCTCGCGAGGCGACAGAGAAAATTCCTCGACAAAGACTTGAATCTTGGTCTGAAAATCCGAGTCAGTGTTGAAGACGTTTTCTATTGCGCTTGAAATTTCAGTCATGGAAAAAGGCTTTTCGATAAAATAATTGCAGCCGAGATTCACACTCTGTTTAAGGATATCCACATCAGCGTTTCCAGAGAGGAGAATAACAGGCGTAGACAAAGATCTCGCGGCCTCTAGAATCTGAATGCCGCCTCGCCTCTCGCTACCTAAAAATACATCGGAAATAATCAGATCAAAATTTTGTGACTGAATGAGCCTTAGGGCCGTGTTCAAATCCGCGGCCACCAAAACTTCATAGGCCTTTGAAAGCAGAAAATCCTTTAAAAGCTCCTGAAGCCCAAGTTCATCTTCTACAACCAACAAACGTCTATTTGGTTTTTTATTCACTATTGCTAGATCCACCCCTTCGCCCGATAACTCCCTGTATTCTGTGTTGAATAACCCGTATGTTCAATAGAACCAAAGTGCAGGCCAACAAATAACCTACTGAATAGACTTGAGATTAATGCTGACTTCTTTTACCTCCAGAGGCTGAGTCACTTTTAGCCCATCAACCAACGGAATTGTCATAGCCAAACCATCAATCTTAATCTCATGACGATAGCTCATCGTAAGATCTCCAGGACGAACGGATTTCTTTTTTAGTCTGCACTTACTGTACGCAGGATCGGAGACCCTAATAATCTGCGGTGTGAGACCATCAAATTGTTGAAAGAGCCCATTGGCTCGTTCGCATTTGAGCTCGAAGCCCATTCCTTCTGAGCCACTCACTTTGATTACACCTTTCCCTTGTGTCGGAAGGCCCAGGAGAGATGCAGAAAAAAATATGACAATTGTTATCAGGCTTCTCATGGTTTTAACGCCCTTTCATCCCGGACCTTAGCCCAAGCTCTCTGGAAAGTCATAGTTTATCAAAATATGATGTTATTACAGTTACTTACGTGATTTTTGTTGCATAAAAGGTGGCCATATACTGTGCCCACGAGTAACTCGGCTCAAATTGAAGAGCGATTTCAAAATAGTCCGCCGACTCTTGCAACTCCTTAAGGGCCGCACAGGCCCTGCCTAATTGAAAAAAAGCCCGCCCATTGTCCTTTTCTAAGCCTATCGCATGAAGCAAACTAGCCTTCGCCTCGGCGAAACGAGAGATCTCTAGTAGGATCTCTCCCTTGATCATAAAACCGAGCCCATTGTCGGGCCGTAAAAGTGTGAGTTTCTCAGCATCAGTTAGAGCCTCATCAAATCTCTTCAATCGAAGTCGCGCTAGAGCCCGATGAAGTAAAGCCTCAATAGCCTCAGCATCCGATTCCAGAATCGAGGACAATAGGCTTTCCGCTTTAGAATAATCGTTGTTTTCCAATGCCTTCTGAGCTTGCAAGAAATTCGAACGTTTTTGCCAAAATCTCGCCATAGAAGCCTAGTTTCTTAGAATAAGACTCGGTTGAGAAGCTAAAAATCATCATGTAATAATGTAAGTAATGGCTATTTTAGAAATCATCGATGTCCCTCACCCGACCTTGAAAATGCGGGCTAAAGAAGTGGCCGCAAATGAGATCAATGATGATCTAAGGCGATTTATCGAAGATATGCTGGAAACGATGAAAGAAGCTCCAGGCGTGGGCTTGGCAGCCCCTCAGGTAAATGTTTCCAAGCGCATCTTAGTAGCAGACCCTAGCAGCGAAGATGTTGCCTATGGACCGATGGCCCTTATCAATCCAGAAATAATTGAGATGTCTGGAGAAAATTGTTTTGAGGAAGGCTGCCTAAGTGTCCCCGAGTTTCGCGCCGAAATTAAGCGATCGAAACGAGTAAAGGTTCGATATTTGGATATTTGGGGAAAAGAACAGATTATCGAAGACGAAGGTTTTTTGGCGATCATTCTTCAACACGAAATTGATCATCTCAATGGGATCACGATGCTTGATCACGTCAGTCCCATGAAGCGAATGATGTACCTAAAAAAAATTAAAAAAATTCAGAAAAAAGAAAAGCAAGCTGTTACATCTTGAGGTCAAAGCCCACTATCATTTTTATGGGTACTCCCGAATTTGCAAGGCCAAGTTTGGAGCGACTCATTCAAGCTGATTACCCGATCCCACTTGTTGTGACACAACCGAATCGCCCATCAGGTCGCGGTCAAAAGCTTACACCTCCAGTGGTCAAACAACTTGCGCTTCAAAATAATATTTCGGTTTTTCAACCCGAGTCTTTCAGGCATGATCCCGCTGCCATTGAAAGATTAAAAAAAATTCCTCATGACTTTTTGGTGGTTGCTGCCTTTGGACAAATTCTTCCCCCGGAAGTCCTAAACCTCCCAAGAGTAGCTCCACTTAATGTTCACGCCTCCTTGTTGCCCGCATATCGCGGCGCGGCTCCTATTGCACGCGCCATCATAGAAGGCGAACAGGAGACTGGCGTAAGCATTCAATGGATGGTCGAAGCGCTTGATATGGGGGACATCCTTTATCAGATTCCTTGTAGAATTGAAGAAAGTGATACGAGTGGAAGTCTTCACGACAGGCTTTCTCAAATGGGAGCTCAGGCCCTTATTCATTGCCTAGAGTTGTTTCGACAAAACAAGATTCACCGGAAGCAACAAGACGCGCGAGTTGGTTCTTATGCGCTCAAGCTTCGAAAAGAAGAACGCCAGATCGATTTTCACCAACCGGCTGTTCAGCTGCATCGCCGCATCATGGGCCTCAATCCTTGGCCCATGGCCGAATGCCAATGGATGGGCCAAAGACTTCGAATCATTCGTGCTAATTTTGTACCACGACCATCCGATGCCGAACCTGGTACAATTGTAGATGTGACGCCCGATCAAATCGTTGTGGCTTGTTTGGATGGCTGCATAGGTTTATTGGAACTACAAATGGAAAATAAAAACCGCCTCTTAACTTCTGAATTCTTAAAGGCACAGCCGCTCCGCACCGGCATGATTTTGGGAGGTCACCGAACATGAAAGCTCCGTGCAAAATATCTCCCAGCTTGCTTTCGGCCGATTTTGCTAATCTTGAAAGCGAAATGGCTCAGCTTGATCCGAGTCTTGTCGACTACCTACACCTGGATGTAATGGACGGTCACTTTGTTCCCAACATTACGATAGGCCCCGATGTCGTCAAAGCCATCGCCTCACGTACAAATATTCCGCTTGATGTGCATTTGATGATCGAAAACCCAGAACGTTATATCAAACAATTTGCAGACGCAGGCGCTCACATCATTACGGTGCATGCTGAAGCAGCGACTCACCTTCAGCGTTGTCTGCAACAAATTCGAGAATTTGGCTGCAAAGCTGGCGTATCTTTGAATCCTGCCACGCCCCTAGAAGCATTGCATTATGTTTTGGAAGATAGCGATTTGATCTTGCTGATGACTGTTAATCCTGGTTTTGGCGGACAGAAATTTATTCCACAAATGCTACAAAAAATTAAAGACTGCGTCGCGTTAATTGAAAACCGTAATATAGAATTGGAAGTCGACGGAGGCGTCAAGGTTTCCAATATCAAGAGCTTGTACGAGGCCGGAGCCCGAGTCTTTGTAAGTGGCAGTGAAATTTTTAGCAATCCACCGTATAATGATGTTATTCGGAGGATGCGCTCAGTACTATGCGATCGATAACGGAGACGCTACGCGTTCCCAAATCAAATTCCAGTCAAGCCAATGAAACCCCAGGTAATCGGGAAACTTTACTTCGTGAGTTGAATCCTGCTTCTATCGTGGCCTTCGTCGGCGATTCGACGGATCCAAGTGCGACTCAAATCCTTGATCGAATTGGAAATCAAGGAAAGCTTGTCCTTGTTGATAGTGACAGAGAGAGACTTTCAGCCGCCCAAGGAGTTTATAAGGGCCACCGCAACATTGTTTTTATTGATGACAAATTAGACCATCTTAGCCTCTCTGACCAATGCTTCGATTTTATCTGGTCGAGGTTTTCACTGGAGAATCAAAAATATCCTCGCCAAGATTTTGAACAGCTTACTAATCTTTGTAAATGTGGTGGCTGGGCCGTGTTTGAAGAGCTTGATCAAAGTCATCTCAATCATTTTCCGCTTTCCAAATATCTTAGCGACCAACTCTTAGAGATCGCCCAACGCCTCAGTGACGCAAGGCTATGGGATCCCTGGGTGGGTCGTAAGCTTTTTAGTTTTTTCAGCGAAACTGGATTTCAAAATATTCAAGTCGAAATGAAAGCTCATCAAACACTCTACGGCAGCTCCGATTCGGATGAAATTCTCGAATGGAAAGCTCGATTGGAACAAGCCCATTTGGCGGTTAAATCAGGGCAATTCCGTCTCAGCTTTGATTTGAAATGTTTTGAGAGCGAATTTCTGGCGTTCTTTGAAAACCCCCATCGATTTAGTTATTCTCCTCTGATCTCGGTTTCAGGTAAAAAGGTGGAATGATTTTTTCGCTAATGATCCTTTTCACAATTGGATCTGATTCATCGTCGGACATTTCTTACGGCGAAGTCTATCTTGAAGAAACAGGGGCCTACCAAGCCCCACTCGTCTCGACTTCACTGGGATATGCATTTGATCTAAACAATACATTTTTGAACCTTAATTCCGTTGTTGGTAGCGCTCAGTTCAGACTTTGGCGATATTTAACTACGGGTGTCATGGGTCAATGGATCAAATCTTCTTATACAAAAAGCGGCGATTCTTTGAGGCGACTATCTGATACGGCAGACCTGGTTTTTGATCTCAAACTACCACGATGGGGAATGTTCTCTTTAAGCCAACTTCATTTAATGATTGGAAAGTGGAATATCATGAACCTTACTAGCCTTGAAATTAGTCTCATTATGGGAGCCGGCGCCGGTTTCATAAATTATCAAAAGCGATTAAACTCAAATGAGTCTTATGAGATTTCTTACCTCTGGTCCGCTGAGCAACGCATCAGGTTTAATCAAAACTTCGGCTTTTCTGTTTCTTTTTTTGGTCATCGAGAAGCCGTGTTCTTTCAGCCTTCGTTATTTGCAAGCTTCTGAGTCTCGAGCCTATTACGAAAGCTTCGAAGAGTCTGATGTTAACTTTATGGTGGCTGCCGAAGAGCTCATGAAGATTACCTATGCGGAGCAAGATTGGCGCAGCTTTTTCGCCTATGCTCAGTATTATCGAATCAAAGGCATTCAGTCCGACACCTATATTCTTGAGCTTTTAGCTCTGCTGCGTCATTGCCAAAATGCCATACTGGAAGAACTCATTGCGACATACCGCAAAACCAAAGATCGACCAGAATACGCCCAAATCCTCGCGCTTTCACGAACTGTCTTTAAAGATAAGAAGGGCGGCACACAGCCCAGCTATGAGCTCAAGTCTCGGGCACAAGGTGACGCGCTATGGAAATTAAATTCTGAATGGATCGGAAAGCACCATCCTTCTAAAATAAAAATTAAGGTGAAAAATTTATGCGAATGATTCTATCTATTACTTTGGCCATTTTCATTCATACGATGGCCTCGGCAACTCCGGCGACCTCCGCTTCTCTGACGGCTCAGGCCATTGAATGGCTACAAAAAAACGAAAAGCAAAAGGCCTTAAAAATCCTTGAGAAAGCCTTTGAACTCGCTCACGAGCCGGAAGAAATACGACAGGTCGGCAGACTTATCCTGGAAGCAGCCCCGGCCAATTATCCCAAAAGAGAGTCTTACCTCCGCTATCTCATAAAGTTTTCACCCGAAAATGCGGAACTCGGAAAATGGCTGAAAGAACTTGGAGATATTAGCTTTGACGAAGGCAAATTTGATCACGCCGAAGACTATTATCTTCGCGCCTTAGCTCACTATGAAAATCCACAAATTGTTCGCTATAAACTAGCATGGGTATACTGGAACCAGAAAGTCCGCGCCCGAGCCTTTGATACATTTCTTGCGCTATATACTGACGCTGACTCAAAGTTGAGAGAGCAAATTCGAAAGGACACCGCCAAATTGTGGTGGGAGCTCGTTCGATTGCCTCAAACTCAAATGCAAGCATTTGGGCAACTGTCAGACTCCGACACTAAGCTTTTCATGGACGAATATTTTGCTCTAACTCCAAACAAAAAGGAATCAGCCGAGAAAATCGAAAACAGCTTTCTACAGATTAAGGACGAGGAGAAGACCTCGCCTCATTTGCTCGCCTTTTTAAAGGGAGGCTTCTTGATTAAGGACATGAATTGCTTAATGTTCCGAAAAGTTCTCGAACCTTTTTTTGAATATCCGCGTGAGCATCTTTTGCTTTGTGCCAAACTTCTAGATGAGGTTACACCAGCCCGATTACTTCCATTCTTTGATGCTTTGCCTGAAGATGATCGAAATGAAAAAATAGATTGGGCCAATGCCGAGCTTTTATTTATGGACCAAAAGAATCACCTCGGGATTCAAATGCTTATCGAAAGCCAGCCTTTACAGTCGCGATCCAAAGAGTTTGTTGAATATACTGAAGCCCAACTTGTAAAGCTTACGGATTCTGAATTTCAGACGATGGCGACGACCATCTCGCCTGAAAATCTAAAATTCCTTGTATCTCAAAATAATAGCAGCCCCATCCTTAATCGACTTCAAAAATACAACCCCAATGAATGGATACCCTATCAGCAGAAAGCTTTGGCCGGCCAAGACGAGCCAAAGGAATTTTTGATCAAGAAAGCTTCTTGGCTATCTCAGAAAAACCCTATTGATCTCAACGAGCTTGATTTGGTGCTCCGTAAAATTTTCAGCAAGAAACTTAATCCGTCCGAAGAGGGTATTAAGGCGCAATTCGAAAAGATGGATGAGGATCGTAGTAAACAGCTCCCCAATGAATTTGATGGTGATTTTCAGGCTGCTTACAAACTTTGGCTGGAAAATTTGGACCGAAGCATAATCATTCTGAGTGGCGCCTCTCCTGAATGGAAAGCCATTACTTGGCCGCTGCTTAGACAGCGCATCACCCAAAATATTTTTGCTATCAGAAATCAGATTCGAGAAGTAGACCTCCCCCCAGACTCAAAGGAATTTCGCGAAGAATTTGAGTATAGGAAAGTAAAACTTGAAAAAGAGCTTACGGATAAATACCGAGAGTATATTGCCGATGACAGCCAAAGGCAGATACATTGACAATCTCGGGATTAGCAGTCTTTGTATGGCTTCAACTAAGCTCACAAATGGTTATTGAGCTGGATGATGTTCAAATCGAAGGAGACATTCGTCGTCCCAATATTATCGAGATGGAAGGATCCAAACTTACCCAAAGTATTGAAAAAGCAGCGCTTTTCAATCTCTTAAGCCTCGAGAAGAAACTTCTGAAATTACGGCCTTTGGAGAGCTTCCGCAAATCTCGGAACTCCGCTATTAAGGCCCCGTGATTCGTGGATTTCTTTCAAGCATTTTAGGCCGCTGGCCCACCCTCCATCTTAGCCTCCGTGGGACTCACGGGGAGATGCTCGGCGAGCTAAAGATCAAAACACCGGGTAGCTATGTTGTTTGTCAATTAAACGGCGGTTTAAAGATTGAACGAAATTTTTTTTCCTTAAAGCCAGGATTGAAAGTCCAATGGAACTTCAAGAGCCTCTGCGTCAGTTTTGCCTCGCACCTCAGCCTGTCTAATGCTTCGGCGACGATTTGGAAACCTTATTGGGACGAGGATCTGATTCCTAGTTTTGAACTGAAGTGTGATGAAAGGAGCTCCTATGAGCTGACAAATCAAATCGGGCAGCGACTCAGATTCTCGTTTGAATATATTTCGCTAGCAAATCTCAGCAAAACTTTTTTTCGTGAGCATTTTTGGATTCTTTCAGGATGCTTTCCTATTTTTATTATTTGCCTCATGGGACTGATACCAGCTCAAACGCCTTGCGATTACCAAACTATTGATATTAGTAAAATTGAATCCAGCATCGTAACCAAGCCATTAACTGGTTCTGGCGCTGCAACGACTCGTTCAAAAATTCAGAATCAAATTCGAAGCTGGAGCTCAGGTCCGCGACTTCCGAGCGCCGATACCTTCAAAAAGAGCTATGAAGACTTATTGAAAATTAAGGACACTGAAACTCACACTTCGAGACGCGGGTTAAGAGACACGGTTCGAGCTGCTTGGGCTGATGATCTCGAAGCCGGGGAAATCGAAGCCAATGACTTAAATATTAGTGCGCATGAGATTCAAAAATCTCTTCAGCCCTTTTTTTCCGATCTTAAGGATTGCTATGACGATGTCCTCATTCGCGACTCTAGCTTTCATGGAAGCCCTAGACTTATTTTACGAATAGGCATGGATGGCCGAGTTTCCGACATACAAATTCAGGAAATGAATCGGTCGAAAGCCGCCTCCGTGCAAATGCTTAAAGAATGCTTTTTGGGAGTACTTCGCCGAGCTCAAGTGCCCAAACCCAATCAAGAGTTTTTAGTTTCACGCCGTATGTACCTCAACATAATGGGGTCAGGGCGGTTAAGTGCCAGGTAGCCTACTGGCACTTAACCGCCCTGACCCCATTCCCTCGGCGCTACTCGATACGATCTTCCGAGCTGCAGCCTTAATCGATTCAATATCTAATCCAGCCTGCTTGTAGAGGCTATCAATAGAAGCCTGTTCAAAGAATCTATCGGGAATACCCAAACATTTGATTCTAAGATCCTGCAAGAGATCATTCCGTTGGTAAAACTCCATAACCGCCGATCCGAAGCCGCCCATCAGTACATGCTCTTCGATCGTAATGATGTTCTTGGAGAGATTCAAAAGGCGTCTCATAAGTTTTTCGTCCAATGGTTTGATAAAGCGTGCATTAACAACAATCGAATGAAGACTTTCCTTTTTTAATTCCTTGGCAGCTTTCAAAGCCTGTAGAACCATCGTCCCACAAGCGACAAAGATAAAGTCCAGTGGTGCCTTCTGACTTTTCACGAGTCTTTCAACCCACTCCGCAGGAATGTTCTTTCTTTCGTAAGTCTCATCTTCGATTGTTGTACTAGCTCCAGAAAAATAAATAATTTCGCTCGACCCCCATTCGATTTCAGGGATCTCGTCCAAAGATTTATAAAGCGGCATGCCCACACCGGACCCTCGAGGATATCGAACACAGGAAGGCCCCTGATGTTTATTCATTGCCACAACCAATTCTTGGAGCTCCAACTCATCTTTGGGCGCACAAACCGCAAGATTAGGAATCGCTCGCATAAACGCAATATCGTAACAACCATTATGAGTCGCGCCATCCGCCCCAACAAAACCCGCGCGATCGAGCCCCATTTTAACATCCAAGTTCTGAATGCAAACATCATGAATCACTTGATCGTAAGCACGCTGCATAAATGTGGAATAAATTCCTACATGGGGCTTAATGCCTTCAGTCGCTAAACCTGCGGCAAAAGTTACCGCATGCTGCTCGCTAATCCCTACGTCATAAAATTGATCAGGAGTTTCTTTTTGAACAACTCCCAAACCGGTTCCAGAAGGCATCGCTGCCGTAATGGCAACCACTTTAGGATCTGTTTTTGTCAAAAGCGCAACGGTCTTCGCATAGACTTTATTGTATCCCGGAGCCTCTCCCGGTTTACTAACAATTTTTCCACTTTCCTTTTCGTAGGGTCCACAGCCATGAAAAGTTTCTTTGTCCGCAATCGCAGGCGCGTAACCTCGACCTTTTTCGGTAACAATATGGATAAGAACGGGCTGGTTGATCTGTTTTACATTTTCGAGAAGCTCAACGAGCGCTTCGTAATCATGTCCATCCATTGGTCCATAATACCGAAAGCCCATGCCCTCAAACATCACCGTGGGAACAATTAAGTTTTTAATCGAATGCTTGAGACGGCTCAAACTCTCGACTAATTCTTCGCCCACAACAGGAACGCGAGCGGCCATTGCTTTCAACTCATCTTGAATACGATGTAAAAACGGGGAACTCATCTTTTTTGAAAGCATCGCATTGATTGCTCCAACATTCGGAGCAATACTCATTTCGTTATCGTTCAAGATGACGATTAAATTTTTCTTAAATCTAACATCTTGGTGCAAACCTTCGTAAGCCATCCCCGCCGTAAGGCCCGCGTCACCAATTACGGCAATGACTTTGTGCGAATCCTTATTACGTCGATGCCCTTCGCCCACACCAATGGCTGCCGATATACTCGTGCCCGCATGGCCCGCACCAAAAATATCATGGGGACTTTCTTCCCGACGACAAAATCCAGACACCCCATGCTCTTTTCGCAAGCCTTGCAACGACTCAAAACGACCCGTTACCAATTTATGAGGATAAGATTGATGGCCGATGTCCCAGACGATTTTATCTTTTGGAGATTCAAATACTCGATGAAGCGCAAGCGTCAGTTCAATCACGCCAAGTCCAGGAGCCAAATGGCCGCCGTTACGCGCGCAAACCTCAATGAGATACTCGCGCTGCTCTTGAGCTAGATTTTTTATCTGCTCTGCACTTAACTTCTTCAAATCCACTGGGGACTGAATATCCATACTAAGGGGATAGCGAGTTCGAAGTTCTTCCGTTGTAAAATAACCTTTTAGCATCTTCGCCCTTCCTAAAACTTTCTCTCGATCACAAATCTGGTGAGATCTTCCAATCGATTAACGTGAGAGAAAGATACAGCATTTAGCTTTTCCAATGCCTTTTCGAACCAGAATCGGCCCTCTTCCTTCGCGCGGTCCAAGCCTAATAAAGAAACATAAGTCAGCTTGGAATTCTTTTCATCACTTTTTACCGGCTTACCAATTTCAGCCCCACCCAATACATCTAATAAATCATCCTGAATCTGAAAAGCCAGCCCCATCGCTTGGCCAAAATCGCGGAGTAATTTCAAACCTTTTTCACTGCAGCCCGCCGCCATCGCCCCCATCACAACGGAAGCCGCTAAAAGAGCTCCTGTCTTACAAAGATGGAGGTTTTCCATTTCCTTAAGCTCTCTTGAGGCAAGGCCTTCTAAATCAATGGCCTGTCCCAATACCATCCCTCGCATGCCCGCGGCCTTGGCCAACTCGCGAACCCATCCGAGGCTAAGTGAATCAGGAGTATCATTCGAGGCTGCCAAAATCTCGAATGCCTTAGTCAAGAGCCCATCTCCTGCCAAAATGGCCATCGCTTCACCATGAACTTTGTGATTCGTTGGCTTCCCACGGCGCAAGTCGTCATTGTCCATGCTCGGAAGATCGTCGTGAATTAAAGAGTAGGTGTGAACCATTTCGAGAGCACAGGCGGCCGGCCACGCGGCCAATTCGCTTCCAGAAAGCGCAAAACATGTTTCAAGACAGAATAACGGACGAATCCGTTTGGAGGACGAAAATAAACTGTACGCGGCTGCCGCCTCAACCTTTTCCCGAGGTTCTGGAAGGTAGGACTCTAAACGTGCATCAACCGAGGCCCTCATCTCTCGCAGATAAGATTCCAAATCCAAACTACGTATCGCCGAAGAATCGCTATGAAGTTGTGCAGCTTTCATGTTTAGCCCTGGATCAATTCGGTCTTAAGCCTCAAAGTCCTCAGTTTCAAAATCTTTTCGGGAGCTAGCTAGCGGCGATTTTTTTACTAAAATCTCCACTTTTTTTTCAGCCTCTTCAAGCTTTGTATAACAGAGTTCGGACAGCTTACTCCCCCGTTCAAATAGGGAGATCGAGTCTTCGAGCGCCAAATCAGGTTTTTCTAGCTTTTGTACTACGAGTTCAAGCTCCTTTAAGGCCTCTTCGAGCTTCCCTGGGACCGTTTCGGCATTTTTGGACATAGACTACGCTTGTAGGCGAATTTAACTGGCCCGTCCATCTTTGGCTGGCTAGATTCCCGCTCATGACTGCCAGTCTTCCGGCTGTTTTGGAGCACCTTCGAAGCATTCAGTTTTTTATGGAAATGCGGGATGAGAATCCCTTTAAAATCAGGGCCTTCCGGGCCGCACGAGAGGAGCTGAGTAGCCTTAAAGACGAGCAGCTCAATCAATTTATTAAAGAAAATCGTCTCACCGAAATTAAAGGTGTGGGCAAGGGTATCGCGGCAGTAATTTCGGAATTTTGGCAGACTTCGACGAGCACTGATTTCCGCAATATTATAGGAGATTGGCCTTTGAGCTTGCTCGAACTGGACGAACTGAGCGGCTTGGCGCCCAAAAGAATCCGTGGGGTCTATGAGCAATTGGGAATCAGCAGCTTAGCGGAACTCGAATACGCCTGCCTTGAAAATCGACTCGTCGAACTCCCTGGGTTTGGCCAGAAAACTCAGGAAAAGCTTCTTAAGGAAATTGAAAACCTCAAAGCCCGTCGAGGCAAAGTTCTTTTGTGTGACGCCATAGACGAAACCCGTGAATTCCGTTCGCGACTCCCCAAAGACACGCCCTTTGAAGAAGTCGGCGATTTAGGAATGCGACACGAAGTTATCGAAACTCTAGAATTTTTGGTTGAGGACAAGAAAAGTTTCGAAGCTAAACATCTGGAAAAATTAGGCCTTAAAAAATCTCCAAGCACCCGTCAAGTCAGCCTCAAAACCAAGCATGGCCATTCGTTAAAATTCATTCATGTCGCTAAGGCATCGTTTCCAATTCATCGCGTATTTTTGACCAGTTCACCCGAGCATTGGCACTCTTTGGAATCTGCGGCACGAAAGAAAACACTCCTCCTTACTGCTAATGAGCTAAAGAAATCTGATCGGCTTTTAAAAATCGAATCCGAGCAAGAACTCTATGCTGAATTGGGAATTGTCTACCATCCACCTGAGGCCAGGGAATATGCGGCAGAAAAGTCCTTCGAATTTGTAAGCCTTGAATCCCTCAAGGGCTGTTTCCACGCCCACTCTACTTATTCCGACGGTAGCGATAGCCTAAAAAATATGCTCGATGCCGCCAAAGCCAAAGGATGGGATTATTTTGGAATCTCCGAACATTCCCAAACCGCTTTTTATGCGCGCGGGCTTAAAGATGCAGATTTGCAAAAACAGTGGAAAGAGATTGATCAGTACAATAAAAAATCAGCGCCCTTTCGGGTATTGAAAGGTGTCGAAAGCGATATTTTAAAAGAAGGCGAACTCGACTATCCAGATAAAATTTTGAAGGAATTTGATTTTGTTATTGCATCGATACATCAGCGCTATGGGCTCAAAGAAATGACTGATCGAATTTTAGCTGCGGTTAGAAATCCGTATAGCTCAATGATTGGACATATTTCCGGTCGCCTGCTTCTTGGCCGCGAGCCCTATCGTTTGAATTACGAGGCCATTATTCGCGAAGCCATCGCCACCCATACGGTGATCGAATTAAATTGCAATCCGCATCGATTGGATATGGATTGGCGCTATCTTCGACAAGCTTGTGAAGCAGGACTTTTGATTTCCATAAATCCCGACGCTCACTCAGTCGAAGGTTTAGACGATTTAGAGTTTGGAGTTTGGATGGCGCGGAAAGCCTTGGTCGCCCCTTCGCAGATCATCAACACCTGGCCTCTTAAAAAGCTGCTTGAACTTTTTTCAAAGCAAAGAGAAAAAAAGGCTGCCTAAGACTTGCCACAGGACATTTTAAAAATAATTAAAATTCTTAAGAGAAGCTATCCCGAGGCAAAATGCTCGCTCGTTCATCAAAATCCTTTTCAGCTATTGGTTTCAACGATTCTCTCCGCTCAGTGCACGGACAAAAAGGTCAATGAAGTAACACCAAAGTTGTTCGCCAAATATCCCGATGCACAAAGACTAGCTAAAGCCCCGCAAGAGAGAATCGAAAAAATAATCCATTCAACAGGCTTTTATCGACAGAAAGCCAAAAGTTTAAAATCCATGAGCGAAGATCTGGTCGCCAACTACGACGGCTGCGTTCCTAGTAAAATGGAACAGCTTGTGAAACTCCGAGGTGTCGGACGCAAAACGGCCAACGTGGTTCTCGGAAATGCATTTGGAAAACCAGGCGGCGTCGTTGTGGATACCCATGTCGGGCGGATTTCCCGATTGTTGGGTCTCAGCAAACACAAGGATTCCGAAAAAGTTGAGAAGGATTTGAATAAAATCATTCCAAAAAAAGATTGGGTGATATTTTCACACCTTCTAATCGAGCACGGTCGCCAGGTCTGCATATCCGGCCGACCAAAATGTTCCGTCTGCCCGCTCGAAAGTCTCTGTCCTAAGTTAGGCCTCCGTTCACAATAATCCACAGGTACCGGGAGACGTTTTGTAAACTTCACATAACGTCTCCCGGTACCTGTGAACGATAACTTACAATCAATCTATGTCGGAAATATGCAGCCCTACAGACTGGTCAGAGCGCAGACGCGCTTAGAATCAACTATTGCGCGCCGTGTGGGAAGCAGTGTGCCCGGGCGCAAAATGCACCGCGATCCTCTGGTGCAGAGAGTTTAGCGCTTTGAGCTAAGTCCTTGACGCTTCAGAGATTTCTTTGAAGATTGAAGAAATTCTCGAATGAAGTTTAAACTTCAAAATTTGGAAGCGGCGCGTTTAGTGCAATGTGATGTGGAGGTATGTAGGTGAGAATTAACACCAACATACTCTCTCTGATGGCACAGCGGCGGATCGGCGACAACACCCGCGCCTACGCTCGCTCCCTGGAACGACTCGCCTCGGGAAGTCGCATTAACCATGCTGGCGATGATGCCGCAAGCTTGGCTATCGGCGAGCGACTGCAGTCTTATATTCGCCCTTTCGCACAGATTCAAATTGGCATCAACCGAGCTATGGGCCTACTACAAACCGCCGACTCTGCCCTACAAACTCAGATGGATTTGATCCAAAGAATGCGAGAACTCTGTCTTCAATCTTCCAACGGGTTGCTCGGTGGGAAGGAACGCTCCTACCTTCAAACGGAATTCGATCAACTCTTAGACGAATATAATAGGATCAACCAAGAAACTCAATTTGGAGACCGACATTTGCTCGACGGAAGTTTTGACGGGGCGGAAATACAGGTTGGCGAATATAAAGGCCAAAACCTAGATCTCGGTTTTTCACCGACTTCGATCGAAGCCTACGATCAAAGCCTTCAGAACATTGAAACCTTTAGCCTGGACCAAACGCTCACCGCCAAAGCTTCTCAGATTAAAGTAGTCGATTTGAATGATGATGGAATTGAGGATGTGTTTGCAGGAGGTCAGGCGTCAAATGACAATTCATATGCTTACTTTGGCAACGGCGATGGAACATTTTCATCCGCAACGACTTATAATTTTAAAAGAGCCAATTATGTGACTTTCGCTGACTATAATGGAGATGGCCATACCGATATTGTCACGGCAGATGTGAATCTCGATGAAGTCAAAATTTTTCTAGGCAGCGCATCGGGGAGCTTTACTCAGTCTTTCACTATGAACTTCACGAATCTCGGCGAAATTCAAGCTGGCGACATCAACGGTGATGGATTCCAAGATATCATCATAAAAGATGGGCAAAGCATCTTACTGGCATTGGGAAATGGAGATGGCAGCTTCCAGGCTGCTATCACCCTGCGCACCGTCGCTGGAACATTAAGTAATATTTCGATTGGTGATTTCAATAAAGATGGAAGGGATGATGTTTTATCTGCAGATATCATTCTCGGCACCGCAGAGATTGATCGATACGATGGCGCGGCGTATGTCGAAGATACTATTAACTCAGCATCAGAAAACAACAAAATGACCATTGCCGATCTCGATAACGATGGAGATTTGGATATCTTTGGTACGGGCGTTGTCGGAGGCGGTAGATATCAGACCTTTATGAATGATGGAAGTGGTCAACTCATTGCTAGCACCTCGACGCTTGCACACAATATAAATACCAATAGGGTTCTGGAGGATTTTGATGGCGATGGCTTAATCGATGTTATCTCGAATAATGTTGGCGATAATGCGTTGGAGCTATATAGAAACAACGGAGACGGTAGTTTCTCGTCCCCTATAGTACATTCTGGCAGTCTTTCGACCACGCTTCAGGCGGCCTCCGATTTGAACGGAGATGGGTTTGCCGACCTTATATATAAATCTGGAAGCAATATTGACCTTTATATGCAAGACACCAATCTCATCACAACCAAGCGAGAATTGAGTATCAGGAATGCCCAAAGCGCCAGAAATCTTCTGGAAGTTTTGGATGATAGTTACGATCAACTTCTAAGCCTACGTGCTTCAATAGGAGCTCAACAAAATCAATTAAGCTCTGCACTTTCTACAGTATTCACGACTCAAGAGAATCTGACCAGCGCGCGATCGCAGATTCTCGATACAGATTATGCACAAGAAACCGCCGAACTTGCTCGCACTCAAATCCTCCAACAAGCTGGCATCAGTGTCCTAAGCCAAGCCAACGTCAGCCTGCAGATCGTTCTCGATCTATTGAAGTTCTAGGTTTACAAAACGTCTCCTGGTACCGGCGGAATATGAATCAAATTGGGGATCAGGGATAAAGAGATTCGCCGACTGGCTGCAAAGTTCGAATTAATTTATCCGAAGGATGGCTCCCCATATAGGAACGTCTAAACATATCAAACTCCCAAATATTTACTAAACGCACAACTTGATATTGGCCCGTAAGAACACGATCTCTAAATCCCGAACCCGAAGGACTCATTCTCCAACGAGTTTTTGCAGCCCAAACTTCGAGGATCTCTGGCTCGTCAGCAAAAGTCTCGCTGTAGTCAGAGTGCAAATCCCTCAGGTACCCCTCGATTCTCCGTATTCCAATTTCAATTCTCTCTATTACGTCAGGATCGGAATCCGAAAGACGATCCCGAAAATATTGAAGTTCATTTAGATTTAAGTGTCCGCTCCATTCTTCGACAAAGTCCTTTGTCCCAACAAAACGACCATCGATCACCAGCTTTCCCTGTCTAAGCAACTCGATAGCCATTTTTAAGTAGGATCCCTTGTGAGCAAGGAACCGAAGATCCGGAACGGCTGGAACATTTTTAATTGGATTTGTAGAAAAAATGCGCGGGAAGAAGTTTAAGCATTGGCCCCTTGCTTCTCCCATACCTAAAGTAAAAACAACTATTAAAGCCATCACAGCAGAAAGCATCGATTGCATGCCATCGCGTATCTCGTCCCAATAGAAGGTGTCAACGCCTTGTCCGTCACCGCCTATTCAATCCAAGACGGGATTAGGACCTAGAGCCCCCAGTTTACGACTATAAAGCGTACACAAATGTGGACATTTACCATTACCGGTACGGCAGATTATGAAGCGCCGTCAGCAAGACGGTCTTCTTTACGAACACTTCGCATATTACCCGCCAAAATCTTTTTGCGAAGTCGAATGGTAACAGGTGTGATTTCAAGCCATTCGTCCGCTTCCATCCACTCCAAACAGTCCTCCAAAGAAAGAGTGCGAATTCCATGAAGATGCTCAAGGGCCGTGCCATGCGTGGCCCGCATATTCGTAAGTTTTTTCTCACGACAAACATTCAAATTTAAATCTGTATCTTTGTTGCACTCTCCAACGATCATTCCTTCGTATACTTCCATCCCTACTTGTACGAAAAATACACCGCGATCTTCCAAATTCTTCAATGCATACTCGGTCACAGGACCCGTTCGATCTGCCACCATGGCACCGGTTGTACGCTGAAAAATAAAACCTTTGGACGGCGCGTAGCCAGCAAACTCGCTGCTCATCAGACCTTCGCCTTTTGTGATGGTCAAAAATCTTGAGCGAATCCCCAAAAGTCCTCGAGTTGGAATTTCAAATATCAATCTGACGCGGCCGATACTTTCGAGAGTTTCGTAAGACTGCAAAATCCCTTTACGTTCTTGAAATAAAGAGGTCACTTCCCGTGCGAACTCTCCGGGCAAATCAATATGAGCTTTTTCGATAGGCTCCTCAAGACTCTCGCCTTCGCCGCGCCAAAGCACGGTGGGCTTTCCCACCATAAATTCAAAGCCTTCTCGCCTCATCTGTTCGATCAAAATAGCAAACTGTAACTCACCCCGACCAAAAATTCTAAACTGATCCGGACTATCCGTTGGCTCCATCTTCAAGGCCACATTTTTTTTGGTCTCACGCGAAAGTCGCTCAAATAAAGTTCGCGACAAAAGAGGTTTTCCTTCTCGCCCCGAAAAGGGAGAAGTGTTCACCGAAAAATAAATTCCAACAGTAGGCCGTTCCACACGAATTCGCTCAAAAGCTTCCGCCTTATCGTCCGACGTTAAAGTGTCACCAATTTCAAAATTCTTACAGCCAGACAAAATCCCAATATCGCCAGCCACCAAAGTTTCAACTTCTATTTGCTTGAGCCCCTCGTAAGTATAAAGACGCGTTACGGTAAAAGTTTCTTTTGTGGGTCCAGATTTTTCGGAATAGCTCATTCGAATGATTCGATCGTTCTTTTTTACGCTTCCCGAATAAACACGACCAATTGCTAGCTCGCCAACATAATCCGAATAAGAAAGATTCGAGGCCTGCATCTTAAAGCTCGGATCTTGGCTAACCGCAGGAGGAGGAACTTGCTTCAGAATCAAGTCAAATAACGGACGAAGGCTCCCTCCTTCCGGAGACTCCAATAGTTTTTGAGCTTCTTCTAGGGTGTTGGTACACCAACCTTGGCGAGCACAAGCGTAGACGATTGGAAAATCCGCCTGATCTTCTTTGGCACCCAGATCGACAAAGAGATCAAAAATTGCATTCACCACTTCCTTAACACGAATCCCATCACGACATTCTGGTCGATCCACTTTATTGACGACCACAATAGGACGAAAATTTCGAGCCAGAGCCTTCTCCAAGACAAAACGTGTTTGGGGCAAAGGACCTTCAGCGGCATCGACTAACAGTAAAGCCGAATCCACCATCGACAAAATGCGCTCGACCTCGCCGCTAAAATCCGCGTGTCCTGGCGTATCGACAATATTGACCTTCGTATCGCCCAACTGAATCGCCGTATTCTTAGCAAGAATCGTGATTCCACGCTCCCTTTCTAAATCCATTGAGTCCATGGCACGGTCCGTAACGGCTTCATGTGCACGGAAGCTTCCGGCCTGACGTAATAAATGGTCCACAAGAGTCGTCTTCCCATGGTCAACATGGGCAATAATGCAAAGATTTCTAAAGTTCACTTCCCCTCATCTGAGACGATGTTCGTCGGATTGACAAGGCTTCCCCTGCTGAATTTCAGCGCTATTCGGCCGTTTCTCGCCCTAAAACGCTCAAAGACAGGCGTGCATTCAAGGCAAAAACTCGCTATTACTGATCGTCTATGAAGGTCACAAAAGCTGAAGCTATGGGAACCTGTTTCGGGGTTCGAGATGCTATCGAGGAAGCAATGGATCCCAAGTTTAAAGGCAACCTGACGGTAATTGGCCAACTAGTTCACAATCCCCAGATCGTTCAACGCCTTAAGGAAAATGGAGTGAAAATCGTCGACTCTTTGAACGATGTGATCGACACCCCCAACGTCATGATTACGGCGCACGGAGCGGCTCAAAGCGTAAGGCTACGAGCGGCCGAAGTTGGCTTCAAAGTGTACGATGCCACCTGTCCACTCGTTATGCGGGTGCATCGCGCGGTCGAAAAACTTGTGGAAGAAGACTTTTATCCTGTTGTCATCGGACAAGAAAGCCATGTTGAGGTTCGCGGAATCGTAACCGACCTTAATGAATACACCGTCATACTCGATGAAAGTGATTTTCACAAAATCGCTGACAAGCCACGAATAGGCATTGTTTCTCAAACCACTCAGCAAATTACTCATGTTTATCCCATCGTTGAAAAAATTAAGGCTCTTAAAAATCCGGACGGATCGGCAAAAGAAGTGAAGTTTGTAGACACGATCTGCAAGCCAACTAAGGATCGCCAAAAAGCAGTCCACAAACTTGCCGACGAAGTTGATTTGATGATCGTCATTGGTGGTTACAATTCGAGCAATACCAAAAAGCTAAAGAAGGTATGCGAAGATAAGGGACTAGAAGCCTATCATATTGAGAAAGTCTCCGAGCTAAATCCAGAATGGTTTCACAATAAAAAACACGTTGGGATCACCGCAGGAACCTCAACTCCCCACTGGGTTATCGATGAGTTTTATGAAACTGTTGTCGAAATTGGAAAAAGCTTAGAAGGCTCGACTCCGAACAAAGTGGCCAGCGCTTAGTTTCAAGATTTAATTGAGGAGGATAATTGATGTCGAAGTTTCGTTATTTGGTATTGGGATCAGGTATGCAGGGCAGAGCTTGCGGCTACTATTTTTCAAAATTTGGTGACGCAAAGGAAATCGGCATGGCCGACATCTCCATGGATGTGGCCCAAAAAGCCGCTGAGCGAGTGAACGCCTTAAGTTCGTCGACGCTGGCCAAAGCGATTCAAATTGACGCCAAAAATCATGCCTCCCTTGTTCAAACTTTCAAAAACTACGACGCCGTATTAAGTGCGATCGATTATTCCTTGAATGTTGATATCACGAAGGCAGCCATCGAGGCCGGGATCCATCTTGTGGATTTGGGTGGAAATACCGATATTGTAAAGGCACAGCTTAAACTTAATGACGCTGCTAAATCAAAAAACGTCAGCATTGTTCCCGATTGTGGTTTGGCCCCCGGGCTTGGCAACACTCTCGCAGCCTACGGAATGGAAATGTTGGATGAAACTGAAGAAGTTCAGATCCGATGCGGTGGCTTAGCACAAGAACCCAAGCCACCGCTTGATTACAAGCTTGTGTTTAGCATTCGGGGTCTCACCAATGAATACCTTGGCAAGGCGTGGGTCTTACGAAATTCTAAAGTTGCCGAGATCGATACTTTTTCAGAATTGGAAAGCATTGATTTTGAAGCGCCCGTGGGGCGATGCGAAGCCTTTGTCACAACGGGCGGAAGCTCTACTTGTCCATGGACTTTCGAAAATAAAGTTAAAACTTACGAGTATAAAACTGTCCGCTATCCAGGCCACTACGACAAATTTAAATGCATGGTAGATTTGGGCCTGCTAGACCTTGAACCCGTGGAAGTAAACGGAGTTCCGGTTGTTCCTCGAGAGATTTTTCATAAATTAGCACCCGCTAAGTTGGATTTTCCAGGAGATAAGGATCTTGTGGTTTTGCGCGCAACCTGCGTGGGCATAAAATCTGGAAAGCGAAAAGCGTATCAGTTTGATTTGATGCTTTTTCAAGATGAAGATACGGGATTCACCGCTATGGAAATGGGAACAGGTTATCCGGCCGCCCTTGTTTTAATTCATGCCGCTCGAGGCCAAACTCCCAAAGGCGTTGTATCGCTCGAAAAGGCACTTAATCATGACATTTATATGGAAGAACTTATTAAAAATGGGTTGCCGATAAAGAAGACAGAGTCTTAGATCTTAGAGCTCCGCAGGCCTCCTTTAAGGATTGACTCCTTTTGAAACCAATTGAAAAGCTTCCGAACATCGGGTGGGCCAAATTCCTTCAACGACGACGTCAAAATCCCCCAACCCCATTCCGTTCAAGGGACTCCCAACTTGTTTAGAGAAACTAGATAGTCATCTCTGAAAAAGTCTAAAAACCTTGTAATGGGGGGTTGTGCACAATTTGAATTTTCATATTTTGGATTAACAGGCGCCAGAATTTTTGGAACAAAAAGAAAGCTCGGAGGAGCTTTCGAAG